>JACCDV010776637.1_pt1 | contig 24704 bp, 22 predicted proteins | sample 7446131 | NCBI WGS metagenome assembly JACCDV01 (sample SAMN15323448, study PRJNA562643) | freshwater metagenome | isolation source: river surface water | place: USA:Blue River Watershed | collected 2017-08-17
ACGAACAGGTTTGGGTGACGGATCCGAACCATTCCGATAGGAGAAGTACGTGGCCGCAGCAAAGAAAGCAGCACCAAAGAAGCGCAAGAAGGCAGCAGCACCAGCTGCACCAAAGAAGCGCAAGAAGGCAGCTGCAGTAGCAGCTCCAAAGAAGCGTCGCAAGAAGGCAGCAGCTAAGAAGGCAGTAGCAGCTCCAAAGAAGCGCAAGAAGGCAGCAGCAAAGAAGGCAACTGCAAAGAAGGCGGCTCCAAAGCGTCGCAAGAAGGCAGCAGCAAAGAAGGCAGCTCCAAAGCGCAAAAAGGCAGCAGCTAAGTCAACTGCAAAGAAGGCAGCTCCAAAGCGCAAGAAGGCAGCTAAGAAGGCTGTTGCGAAGAAGGCAGCTCCAAAGCGTCGCAAGAAGGCAGCAGCAGTTACTGCAGCTCCAAAGAAGCGTCGCAAGAAGGCAGCAAAGAAGGCTAAGTAAAGCCCTCACGCTTATTAAAAAAACCCGCCACTTTATGTGGCGGGTTTTTTTATGCTGTTTTACTTAATCTTTAATCAATTACTTTTCTTCCAAGGTTTCCTTGCGCAATGATTCCTCAATACGTTCAAAGATTTCAGCCAGAGTTTGTTGATCGCTTTTTGATAGGTGATCCATGAAACGGTTGCGCACACTTTCCACATGATCGGGTGCGGCGGTAACAATCGCCTTCCAACCCTTAGGTGTCATCACCGCGAAATACCCTCGTTTATCACCTGGGCATGGCTCTCGACGGAGCCAACCCTCTTTCTCCATAACCTTCATTCGGTGAGAAAGGCGAGATCGGGATAGCAGGGCGTTTGCCGCCAACTCGCTCATCCGCATTCTGCGATCTGGGGCATCACTGAGCTGAACCAAGATTTCATAATCAGGCATTGATAAATCATGGGCATCTAGATCAGAATCCAACGCCTCCAGAAGACGACGGCTGGCAATTATGTAGCGACGCCAAGCCTTCATTTCAGTGGGGTTGAGCCACCTTGGTGCGGTAGCGTTTTCACGTGCCATGAGTGCAGTCTACGGCAAAGGTTGAAGCTTCAACTACTTTTAATTTCTGTCAAAAAGGAGCCTTTCGTGAGTTTAGAAAAAGCTGGTCTGGATCTTGCCCATAAGGATGAATCTGTTCGCGTACAGGATGACCTCTATCGCCACTTCAATGGTGGCTGGCTCAAGACTGCAGTCATTCCAGCCGACCGAGCAACTGATGGCGCCTTCATCAAGCTTCGTATTCAATCTGAAGAGCGCGTGCGTGAAATTATTGAAAGCGCAACAGGCTCAGATGAAGCTACCAAGATCAGCAATATTTATAAGTCATTCATGGACGCCGGTGCCGTCAACGCAAAGGGCGGCTCTCCCATTGCAGCAGAGCTTGCCGAAGTTGATGCGATCTCATCGATCACCGATTTCACCTCAACCCTGTCAAAGCTAGAAGCCCGCGGCGTTTCAGGAATCTTCGGAACCTTTATCTACGCAGATATGAAGGATGCCTCTACAAATATTTTGTACTTACAGCAGGGTGGAATCTCATTACCTGACGAGGCGTACTACCGTGAAGAAAAGTATGCAGATATTCGAACCGCATATGTCGCACACGTAGAAGCGATGTTCACCTTGGCTGGAGTTTCAAACCCTGCCGACAACGCCGCCAAAGTCATGGCCCTTGAAACCAGTATTGCTAGCCATCATTGGGACCAGGTCAAAGATCGCGATGCGACCTTGACCTATAACAAGATGAACCGCGCTGAAGTTAAAGCCTTGATGCCTGCCTTTGATTGGGAGCTCTACCTAACCAATGGCGAGATCCCATCAATTGTTCTGGACTCTGTAATTGTTCAGCAACCATCATTTTTCGAAGGCCTTGGAACCATCCTTGCTGGCTTTGATTTACCTGCCTGGAAGGCCTGGTTGAAGTGGCACATCATCAGCGGTGCTGCTCCATACCTTTCAGATGATTTCACCAATGAGAACTTTGCCTTCTTTGGAAAGACCCTTAGCGGAACTCCGGAACTTCGCGAGCGCTGGAAGCGCGCAGTCTCGATGATTGAAGGATCACTAGGAGAAGCAGTCGGCAAGGTTTATGTTCAAAAGTACTTCCCTGCTGAAGCAAAGGCCCGCATGGAAAAGCTAGTTGCCAATCTCATCGAGGCATATCGCATCAGTATCAATGAGCTGGCATGGATGAGCCCTGACACCAAAGTGAAGGCGTTAGAAAAGCTTGGAAAGTTCCGCCCAAAGATCGGGTACCCAGACAAGTGGCGTGATTACAGCGCTCTGCAGACAACCCCTGATGATCTCTATGGAAATGTTGGACGTGTGGTTAAGTTCCAGCGAGATCACGAACTTTCAAAGATTGGAAAGCCGGTTGATCGCGATGAGTGGCACATGGCTCCCCAGACAGTTAACGCTTATTACAACCCAGTTATGAATGAGATTGTTTTCCCTGCAGCGATTTTGCAGCCACCATTCTTTGGTTTGGATCATGATGATGCGGTTAATTACGGTGCTATTGGCGCGGTCATTGGCCATGAAATCGGCCACGGCTTTGATGATCAAGGTTCAAAGTACGACGGAGATGGCGCGCTCAATAACTGGTGGACCGACGCAGATCGCACCGCCTTTGAAGAGCGCACCAAAGCGCTCATCGCTCAATACGATGTTTTGAGCCCTGAAGAGGCCCCAGATGTAACTGTTAATGGCGCACTCACTATCGGCGAAAATATTGGTGACTTAGGTGGCTTAACCATCGCTTATAAGGCCTACCAAATTTCATTAGGAGGAAAACCTTCCCCTGTTATTGAAGGACTGTCTGGCGAGCAACGATTGATGCTGTCATGGGCACAGGTATGGCGCGCAAAGGTTCGCCCAGAAGAGATGCGGCGACGTGTCGCAACCGATCCGCACTCCCCTGCAGAGTTTCGTTGCAACCAAATCGTAAAGAACTTCACACCTTTCTACGAGGCATTCGGAGTCACCGACAAAGACGCCTTGTGGCTAGAGGAACAATCACGAGTTCAGATTTGGTAATGCCTTGAGTTTTTCATTTGATATCAAACATGCAGAAAGCAATTCGCTTGCTCGTGTTGGAACAATCAATACCCCTCATGGGCCGATTCAGACCCCTGCCTTTATTCCGGTAGGTACAAAGGCAACGGTTAAATCTGTGCTGCCAGAATCCATGAAGGATCTTGGTTCACAAGCTCTGCTTTCAAATGCGTACCACCTGTACCTACAACCAGGCTCCGATGTATTAGATGAGGCTGGCGGGCTTGCGAAATTTATGAACTGGCCCGGGCCAACCTTTACCGACTCTGGCGGCTTTCAGGTTTTGTCTTTAGGTGTGGGCTTTAAAAAAGTTTTAGCAATGGATGCGCAGACTTTTCGTCGCGACGATGTAATTGCAGGCAACAAGGATCGCCTGGCACATGTTGATGATGAAGGTGTGACCTTCAAATCTCATCTAGATGGATCGATGCATCGATTTACTCCAGAAGTTTCTATGCAGGTCCAACATCAAATCGGCGCTGACATCATGTTTGCCTTTGATGAGTGCACCACCTTGCACAACACCCGCCCGTATCAAGAGCTAGCTATGGATCGCACCTATGCATGGGCGATCAGATGTCTTGATGAACATAAGCGACTTACTGAAGCTCGAGTGGGCAAGCCTTACCAAGCCCTTTTTGGAGTAATCCAGGGGGCTCAATACGAGGATCTGCGAAAGAAGGCGGCGACTGATCTTGGGTCGCTGGAATCTAATGGCCAATCCTTTGATGGTTTCGGAATCGGTGGAGCATTAGACAAGGGACAACTGGGAACAATTGTTTCCTGGGTCAATGAGATCTTGCCTGAAGATAAACCCCGCCACTTGCTGGGCATTGGTGCCCCAGAAGATCTATTTGTTGGCGTTGAAAATGGTTGTGACACCTTTGATTGCGTTTTAGCGAGCAGAATTGCACGCACAAGCGCTGTCTACACAATGGAGGGGCGTTTTAACCTATCTAACAGCCGTTTTAAGAGGGATTTCACGCCCATTGATAGCGAATGTGACTGTTACACCTGTACGCACTACACACGGGCTTATATGCACCATGTATTCCGTGGAAAAGAAATCATTAGCGCGACCCTCGCAACGATTCACAATGAAAGATTTATTGTTCGATTGGTAGATCAGATGCGGCAGGCGCTACTGGATGGAAACTTTGCCGAAATGAAGGCGGATTTCCTTGGCCGGTACGCCCACCGAAGTGGGCAGTCCCGAGATTAAGGGTTTTTTACAACCTTAGGCAGGTTCCAGTTGTACTTAATGGAAAGTTCGCGGACCAAAACAACCACAAGACCTGCGATCGCCACAACAGCGGCTTCATTGAGATCCAGGGCATCTAGGGCCAAGTAGACAACAGCGCCAGATAGACAAGCTGTTCCTATCGTTTCGCGGTGCAGCAAGACCGGCTCTGTCTGGCACATGATGTCTCGGAACAATCCACCCGAGACCGCACCGATTAATCCAAGCACCGCAGCTGCAACCAATGGCGCATCATTAGAAAGTGCGAACTGAACACTAGAAACAGTTGCAACTGCCAGCCCCAAGGTATCTAGCGATAAAGCAAAACGTCCAACATCTTGGGTTTTTCCCATCGCAATTGTGATCAAGAAAGCGGCGATGATCGGTGCAAACAACCACGGATATTGAATCCACGGTGGTTGCTGCCCCATAAATAAATTACGTAAGGTTCCACCAGAAATTGAAGCGATTGCGGCGATAAAAAGAATGCCACCAAAATCTAGGCCCTTACTGGCGGCCACCCTTGCTCCAACCAATGCAAAGGCAAAGGTTGAAACAAGGTCAAGGCCAAAGACCAGCAGGTCTAGATCCATGCAAAGTTACTTCTTGTTTGCTAAGCGAGCCTCGCGACGGATCTTCTGCTCCTTTGGATCTGGAACAGGAACCGCTGAGATTAGTCGCTTGGTGTAATCATTCTTTGGATTCTTCAGAATCTGATCACGATCGCCAACTTCGACAAGCAGACCATTTTGCATAACTGCAATTCGGTGCGACAAGATGTCAACAACTGCTAAGTCATGCGAGATGAACAAACATGCAAAGTTCAACTTGCCCTGAAGTTCTTGTAGAAGCTCAAGAAAACGAGCCTGAACAGAAACATCGAGTGCAGATGTTGGTTCATCGGCGATCAATAGATCAGGTGTCAATGCAAGTGCACGTGCGATACCTACGCGCTGACGTTGTCCACCTGAAAGCTCATGTGGGTAACGGTTACGGTAGCTACGTGGCAGCTCGACCTGGTCAAGAAGCTCTTCGACCTTGTGCGCAAGATCGGCACCCTTTGCCAAACCTGCCAAGAACAATGGCTCTCCAATTGATTCACCAATTGGGAGACGAGGATTTAGTGATGAAGCAGGATCCTGGAAAACAATTCCGGTATGACGACGAATCGCAAAGAGCTCCTTTTGAGTTGCATGGCTGATGTCCTTGCCAACAATCTCTAATGAACCTTCCTTGATTGGAAGCAATCCGATTGATGCACGACCAACGGTTGTCTTTCCTGAACCAGATTCTCCAACAAGACCAACGATTTCACCTGGATAGATCTCGAGGTTGAAGTTCTTTACCGCAACGAAAGCTGGGATACGACCACGCTTTGGATACTCGATGGTGACATTTTCCAACTTCAAAACTGGAGCAGGCTTTGCGCTCTCCTTGTAAGGAAGTTCGCGCTTCTTGCTTGAACCAAGCTTTGGAACTGAGCCCAGAAGCTGCTGGGTGTAAGGATGTGATGGCTTGTTAAAGATTTGATCTGCAGTTCCAGATTCAACGGTGATTCCATCCTTCATAACAAGGATCTCATCTGCCATATCTGCAACAACACCCATATCGTGGGTAATCAAAAGAATTGCAGAGTTGAGCTTGTCCTTTAATCCACGCATCAAATCAAGGATTTCTGCCTGCACAGTTACATCTAGCGCCGTTGTTGGCTCATCTGCAACTAACAATCCTGGATCACAAGCCAAAGCTTGCGCGATCATTGCGCGCTGGCGCTGTCCACCTGAAAGTTGGTGTGGGTACTTATCAATTGATTTTTCAGGATCTGGAATATCAACCATTGTGATGAGCTCTAGTGCGCGAGCATGAGCCTCTTTAGGTCCCATATCAAAGTGGTTACGAAGGGTTTCCATGATCTGGAATCCAATTGTGTAGATTGGATTGAGCGCAGTCATTGGCTCCTGGAAGATGTATGCAACTTCCTTACCGCGGAACTTTCTTAAGGTAAGCGCCTTTGCATTGAGCATCTCTTGATCTTTTACCTTCACAGATCCAGACATGCGAGCATTTGATGCCAAGAGAGACATCAAACCAAGTGCAGTCGTTGATTTACCTGAACCTGATTCACCAACGATCGCGGTTACTTTTCCTGGCTCGAGTGAGAGGTTCATGCCAATAACAGCTGGGTACCAGACTCCATCTACCCAGAAATCAACATTAAAATCCTTGATCTCTAAGACTGGCTTACTCATTTGGTTGACCCTATCTGTGAGAAACTTGCTGAATGACGAATAGTGAAAAGTTCAGACCCGGAAGCGCAATAGCCAGTGGCTGGATTCTTATCGCCTTCTTTATCGGATTCATTGTGCAAACCGTTTTCTACGGCGGTGACATTGTTGTGACCGTTGGCATCTGTGGAGCGGGCGCTTTTGGTGCCTACCTGCTCTTCCTTAAGCCCTACGTTCTTATCTTTGATGAAGGTATCAAGATCGTTAACCCAACCAAAGAGATCACCGCTACTTGGGATCTTGTTGAAGAGATCGAAACCAAGTACAGCATGTCCATCCAGATCAGAGGCGAGAGCTACTTCGCTTGGGCTGCTCCAGCTCCGAGTGGTCGACACAGTAGAAGAATGCATCAAAGTGATCTTCTTCCCGGAGCGGATGACCCGCGACGAGTGGGTGACTCTCTTAAGAGTGACTCTGGAGTCTGCGCCTACATGGCCAAGATCCGAAAGAAGAACTTTGTCTCCGGTAGCGCTAGTGAGTTTGAGATCATTAGCGACAACAAAGGATTGATCATCCTGGCAGCATTGTTGCTGCTCGGGGCAGCAGCTGCTTTTATCTAAACTCTTAATCATTGGCCTGCGCTAACTTCTTTGCAGTCGCTGATTCCTGACGTTCCTTCTTGCTGATGCGACGACGCTGACGTGGGTCAAAGGCATCACGCAAACCATCACCAATAAAGTTGATGCTCAGAGCGATTGAGATAATGAATAGACCTGGGTACCAGAACAACCATGGACGTGTTGTAAATGAGTCCTGGTACTGGCTGATCAAAAGTCCTAGTGATACATCTGGTGGAACAACACCAAATCCGATGTAGCTAAGGGCGGTTTCTAGCAAGATCGCACCCGATAGCAACAAGGTCACAGAAACAATGATTACACCCACAGCATTAGGAAGGATGTGCTTAAAGATAATGCGCTTGTTGGTAGCACCTGCAACGCGAGCAGCATCCACAAACTCACGTTCACGAAGTGACAAGAACTCACCTCGCACAAGACGTGAAAGACCTGTCCAAGCAAACAAACCAAGAAGAACAGCTAGGAATACCGCACCGAGATTTCCGTAACGGTAACCAACAACTGAACCAATGATGATTACTGGGATAGTGATCATGAAATCTACAAAGCGCATCAAGATTGCATCAATGCGACCACGGTAGAAGCCAGCGATTGAGCCAACAACAACACCAAGTGTTGCTGCGATGCTACCGATGACGACCATTACTGAAAGAGAACGCTGAGTTCCCTTCATTACCAATGCAAAGTAATCGCGGCCAATGTCATCCTGGCCAAATGGGTGTGTTCCTAAACCAATTCCTTCGCCACCTAAGAACTTTGGACGAAGTGAGATTGTTGGACATCCGATTGTGTCATTAGGGCAATCTCCAAAGCGAAGCTCTGGAAGATCTTCAGGTGTCCACTTCCACCAACCTGGAACCTTAATTACGCCAAAGAGTTTCCAGTCAAGGGCAGAGAATGCAAGGGCAACGATTGATGTAATCGTGATCAAAGATGCAACCGCTGCACGGTGACGGAAAAATCGCTTACGAACAATCTGACCTTGGCTTAAGCCTTCGATCTCCTTGTTTTGAATCGCGTTCTCACCGCTCAAGACCTCTGTAGATTCAACGCTAGCTTTTGATTTGCGTGCCATTGTTATGCACCACTTCCTACTCGAATACGTGGGTCTAAGGCTGAGTACAACAAATCTGCTACAAAGTTAGCCAGAACAGCCATAGTTGCCGTTACAAAGAAAACACCCATTAACAAATTGAGATCCTGAGATCTAATCGCTTGCAGCGCCAAGGTGCCCATTCCGGACCAGGCAAAGACGCTCTCGGTAATAAAGGCACCACCAATAACCGCTGCAAAATCTGCCACCAAGATTGTTGCCATCGGAATCATGGTGTTACGGAAAGCATGACGCATAATCACAGTGCGCTCCGTTAAGCCCTTAGCGCGTGCGGTACGGATGTAATCCTGATTGAGAACCTCAAGCAATGTTCCGCGTGCAAATCGGATATATCCTGCAAAACCAATCAAAGTTAGCGCAAGTGTTGGCAGGAACAAGTGGGTGACAATATCCAGAGATGTAATCCAAAAATCACTGTCATCCATCAGATCGCTTCGCTCGCCAACTGTTGGAACAGGTCGGTAATTAACCGCATCCGTAGCCATGTATGGCTTCCAGGTCTGCATTAACTTATCTACCAATACTAGGCTGGCCGATAAAACTGCAGTGATGATCGCGGTACGAACAATCGGAGCACGATCGATCTTTGAAAATGCAAGGCCAACAAAGACTGCGGTTGTAATAAGTACGCAGATCATGAGGAAAATGCTGAGATTTCCTGGGTGGTTATCAAAGACCCAGTTAGCTGGATAGTAAGCAACAACAGAAAGTCCTGCCATTACCAAAGAGGCACGAAGCGCAGCCTTGTTGGTAATTCCCACTGAAAGCTGTGTAACACCAAATGCGATTCCAATGGACAGAAGCAAGATAACAATTGGTCCAAGTGATGGATCGAGCAGCCAATCAATTGATCCAAGAACAGCTACCAGCGAAGATGAAACTGCAAAAGCCACGCCATAAGTTGTCCAAAAAGTTTTTCTTGAACCGCCAATGACCGAAGCCCAAAATAATCCGCTAAAAAGTCCAATACCAATTACCCAGTTAAATGGGATCTGGGGGTCTACCAAAAAGTTGTTAAATGAGATCGCTAGGTACTCCTTGAGAAGAACTGCAACCCAGAAAACAGGAAGTGAGAACAAAAGGAAGGCGATAAAGGTCATTGAGTAGTCGAAGCGACTGTATTGACGAAGCGCAGTCACAATACCGATCATGATTCCGAGGACCGCCGCAAATACTGTAGCTGCAGCCACTAATCGAAGTGTCACGGGAATAGCGGTTGTAAGAGAATCAATTACTGCCAAACCATCGCGACCTGTTCCAAAATCAGGGTTACCAACAAATACCCCAAAAACTCCGCGAAGCCACAAGAAGTAACGCAACGGAACTGGAACATCTAATTGAAGCTCACGAGTAAGTGCTGCGATCTGTGCATCTCGGGAAGGATCTGTGCTCAAGCGCAGCTCTTCTAGCGGATCCGATGAAAGCGCGGTCAAGTTGTAAAGAAGGAAGCTCGATCCAAAGAGGATGACACCTAAAACTCCGAGCCGTCTAAGAATAAAGGCTGTCATTTGTTACGTACTCCTCCTGGACTTCATTGAATATAAATTAATTGCCTGACTATACAGCCAAAGGACGCTCGGAGATTAATCTCCGAGCGTCCCAAGGACTGAATATGTAGAGCTAACTAAGGATAGTAATCCTTAGTATGTCCACTCCCAGAAGTTCCATGTCAACTGTGGTGACAATGGAGCTGGCTTTACACCCTTTAGGTTCTTGTTAATCGCGTTAACACCTGGGTGAACGAAGACCGGAAGAGTCACAGCATCTGCGAACAATGCACGGTCTGCCTTGATGTACTTCTGTAGAAGGATTGAATCCTTCGCAGCAACATCAAGCTCGTTACAGACCTGATCTACTACCTTGTTGGAGTAACCCATTACGTAGTTTGATCCGCCTGTTGTCTCTAGAACTGAACATGACTGCTTCTGTAGCACTGAGCTTGAAACCCATGCGAAGAAGAACGCGTCATACTTTCCGTTACCAAGCAATCCACCCCAACCTGATTGGACATCGCCAACTAGGTTAAAGCCGACCTTGGCCATGTTTGCCTTTGCAAGTGCGAACTGCGCTGCACGGCGTGCGTTTCCACCTGGAACAAGCACATTTACAGTAATTGGCTTCTTAAGTGCATCTGGGTAGAACTTCTGTACCAATGCAAGCGCTGACTTGTTACGTGTCTCTTGTGTTCCACGTGTGTAGAACGCTGAACCGTTAACAGCACAGATCTTGTCGTATGCAGCAGTTCCTGGTGCAACCCAAGTTGTACATAGAGGTGTTGTAACTCCGTTGATTGGAGCGATCAACTTCTCCATGATTTCGTTGCGAGGAAGAGCAAGCAAGAATGCCTGACGAAGAGCCTTAGCCTTCGCGCCACCCTTTACAGAGAAGATACCTGAGTATGGAGGCTCACCTTCGACGCTGTCGTAGTGGAGATCCCAGTGCTCATAAACAGCCTGCTCGCCACCTGTGACATTTACATTTGAGATCTTCTTTAATGCAGCTACAGCATCTGCTGTTGCCTGACCTGCGTAGATATCAAGCTCACCATTTGAAAGTGCCTGTACAGCTGCAGTTCCATCTGTAATGACCTTGAACACGATTGTGTCGATTGAACCAGTCATCTTTGGACCTGAGTTGTAACGAGGGTTGGCCTTCAATGTGAGTGATGTCTTTGGAACAGCGTTGTCAACAATGAAGCCACCGTTGCTGATTAGAAGCAATGGGTTGGTGTCCTTGTTGATCGTTGTGATTGTGTAGTCCTTTGACCAAACATCACCCATCTTCTTAAGAAGAGCTGTGTCCTTTGACTTGAATGCAGCTAGGAAACGATCCTTTGCAGCGTTGTTAGCTGAAACTGACTGTAGCTCCTTCTTGCCCTCTGCCATCAATACCATTGCGTGTACTGGAGATGGTCCTGGACCATATAGATCCCAGTTTGCAATTGGGCTCTTCCAGCGCAATGTCACAGACATTTCATCTGCAGATAGCACTGGCTCGCCCACAATGTTCTTGTGGTAGGTGCTTGAGTAACCAAGACCATTAAATGCTGGAGGAGTCTTCTTGTCTGCTGGGTCACCAAGACCTGCAGCGATTGAGTACGCATCGCTACCTAGGACGTGTGAAAGTAGAAGATCTACACCAGTAATTGGTGTGCCATCTGACCATACACGACCTGGGTTAACTGTGTACTGAACACGGAAATCTGTCTTTGAGTTCTTGATTACCTTGTAGTTACCAAAAACTGTGTTCTTGATAAGTTCTTTCTTATCGTTGTAGTAGTTAAAGCCCATTCCAGTCAATGCAGCCTGGTCAGTACAAACAGTGCTGTTTGTAGTAGTAGTGCTGCAATTAAGACCAGTTTGAACGTTTGTGTGGTGAATGACCACTGTTGAACGGGTATTAGCTTGAGCAGGTGTTAGCAGTGATACCGCCAACGCCGCTGAAGCTGCAGTTGCGAGCGCAAACTTTGCGCTACGTGTGAACTTCATCTAGTTCCTCCTTGAGGGTTAAAGAAAAGCGTCTGCGGAGAGTCGACCAACCCCATAGGCGCTTTTGGTGGGTGAAGTCTGCCCTAGTGAACGGCAAATGAGCAAGAAGTTAACGGCAGGATTAAGCCTAATTAGGTAACAACTTTGTAACCCTTGGCTGAAAGAGGGGTGAGATTAGGGCTGTTTTTCAGGGCTGGAAATCGAGCCAACACTGAGGAAAAAGTTGATAGATGACAAGGCGATTACGGAGGCGATGACTCCCCCCACATACATGGGAAGTCGCAAACTGAAATGAGCCAAAACTCCACCGATCAAGGACCCAATAGGCATCATCCCCCACACCAAGGTTCGGCGAGTGCCATGGATTCGTCCATACAGTTCATAAGGAATAACTGTTTGATAAGTGGCCATTAACAAGATGTTCCATTGGGCGATTGCAAAACCACCAAAGGTTGCAAGTGCAACGAAGATGTAAATGTTGGGAGATAAACCCTGAAGCAATAAAACGACCGAGCTAAGGGTAATTCCCAGAGTCATCATGATGCTTCGGCCAAACTTTTTGGAGGCCTTTGGGGCGACAATCGCACCAAGCAAAGCTCCCAATCCTTGAATCATCAAAATCACACCAAAGTATTTAGGTGCAAGCTCTAGCTCTTTGATGATGAATAGCACCATGGTGGCTGTTCCTGCTGAGTAACAGACTCCAATAGATGCGGTGGTTAACACCAAGCGGCGCAAAACTTTGTGGTTGTACAAGTACTTAATACCGAACTTTATGTCTTCTAAGAAATGTGGCTTCTCTTCCTTGGAACTCTCAGTTCGAACATCCTGTAAATACTGAATCGGAATTGAAAGGGCAAGAAGTGTTGCTACCGCATAGCCGATGCTGTTAATAAAGAAAGGTAACCAGATGGCAAGGGCGTACAAGAAGCCGCTAAGTGGTGAACCAATAAAGCCTTGAATCACTGTCTCTGAAATCTGCAACCTTGAATTGCCTTTTTCATAATGTTCTTCATCAAGAATTTGCGGGATAAGGGACTGCGCAGTTGTATCGGTTGCAACCTCACAAACTCCAATCACAAAGGCTGAGATAATGAGCCAGTAAATGGTCACATGGCCGGTTGCAATACCCAGCGCCATTACGCCAATAACCGCACTTCGAATTGCGTTAGAACCGGCCAAAATAAAGCGGCGATCTACCCGATCAACCATTACGCCAATCGGCATCGCAAATAGCAGCCAAGGCAGCATCACCATGGCACCGATTACAGAGATTAAAACGGTGCTATCGGTCAAGGTGATAGCAAGTAAAGGCGCTGCGGCAATAAGTACGCCGTCAGCTAGGTTAGAAAGAATGCTGCCGGCCCATAAACGATTAAAGGCTGGACCCATGTCTGCAACCTTAACCCATCAGATTAAAGAGATGGTGCAGCTACTTAAATTAAGAGCAGCTTTCTAGCCTTTTCAACCGCAGAATGACGCCCATCTACACCTAGTTTTCTGTAGACATTTCGAAGATGCGTCTTCATTGTGTTTTGAGAAATATGTAACTGCTTTGCAATTGCGCTCAGTGGCACACCGGTGGTTAAGTGCTTAAGAATTTCAAGCTCACGTGCTGTCAGCTTCTCTTTGAGTGCTCCAGTATCGCTATTCATCGCCTGGATTCGCTCTGTCATTTCATGCACCACACTTTCTCTGAAGACGGTGGGTTGAGCGGCTGCTGCTTTCACCATGATTGGATATAAACGGTGTTGCCTTACGAAATACTCGTGATAACCAACTTCGGCACCAATCTCTAACGCCTTATTGAGATGGGCTAAAGCCAGGTTCTCGTGATCAATATTGATTGTGGCTTGATAAAGAAACTTATTAACACGTTCACGAGGTGTGGTTTCCGGGAAAGCTTCAACTAGTGCGGGAACCTTCTTCGGTTCAACCTGGAACTTGGCATTGATCTCGATCTGGCGAACCATTTCAATTTTGGGCATACGTCGCAACAACTCTTCTGCTCTATCCCAATCATCCAAGGTAAAGCGCAAAAAGACTTCAGTCATATCAATCATCCAGCTGAGCTCGCTGGTTGATTTCAAAGATGCCACGCGCTCTCTTTGAAGTTTAATGATCTCCATCATCTGAGAAACCTGGCCCTTTGTGATGTTGATGCGAGCACGCGTTCCTTCAGCCATTAAAAACCAGGGCCAAATTTGTGCCTCGCCAGCTTTTTCCATAATCAAAGTCAGAGTGTCAGAGGCGTTTTCAATCTGTGAAAGTTCAAGTTGGCAACGAGCCAAAACCAAGTAGGCATCAAATGGAGCGCTCACCGATGCGTATCCCTTTATCTGGGCCTGGTTGATTGCGATATCTGCATGCTCTGCAGCCTCAAAAAATCTTCCTTCACACCAAAGGGCTAAAGCCGTCATGCATGAGATGTGATACGGAGCGTTTACTAAATTACCTGAACTCATCAAGGATCTTGCATGCTTTAACGCTGTGTTAACCTCATCTGGTTGGTCATAGAGAAAGTGAATCGATGCCTTAAGTCGCAACAAGGCGATCAGATCTGTACTTTCAAGTGATTGAGCTGGGCACTTGTGATTCAAGGCTTTATCAATCATCTCTAAAGCTCGCGTAAATTCACCTCGCGCAAAGTAAATGTGCGCAAAGATCATGGAAGTTAACTGGGTTAAAAACTCCAGCTCTTTGCTTTGGGCAGAAATAATCTCTAGCTCACTTGCCATCGCTTCAGCCTTTGCAAAATCAAGGTTGGCCAAATGCCCTACAACTTTGATCGCCTTTTTCATTACTTCCCCGCGCATGCTGGAATCTGCTGAAAACTCAGACCACTTAATTAGCTGGTCTCCACGACCAATGGCGGCCATTTCGCGAATATTTGTTTCCAATGTTTTTGTTAACAGTTCGCTGTTGCCTGACTTATAAATATGCTCTAAAGCTTTGCTCGAATTACCTTTTTGCAGGTAGTGCTGGCCCAATTTTTCATGAATAGCTTTATACAATTTTGGGTCTTCGACATGAACATCTGCTAGCCCATCGTAAACAATCTCGTTAAACTTATAAATTCGACTAGAGCCTGAAGATACCGAAACAAATAATCCATCTGTTGCTAACTTGTTGATGTAGCTTTCAGAAAAATCCTCGCCAAGAATAATTGCAGCTGTTTCTAAATCAAACTCTTTGACCAGCAGTAATCGGGAGATATTTGATCTATTTTCCTCATTTAATATATTGAAAGTTTCCCTGGCAAGAATCGCCAAAGGATTTGTGGATCCGCTCATCTCAAATTGTGAGTACTGCTGACCTCGCGAAATTGATCGGGTCATCATCTGTACCGCAGCTGGCCAACCCTCACAACGAGCAATCAACTGCTCAGACACTGCATCGATTTCAGTTAAGCCATTGATTTCGGCAATACGTGAAACCTCTTCCTCAGAAAACTTCAAATCCTGACTAGTAATCAAGCTGAGATTTCCGAGACTGGCATAACGTGCGAGTGATGTAGATGGAGTAAATCTTCGAACAATAATCAAGTGCACATTGTTAGGGAGAAAATCAATCATCGCCTGTGCTACCGAAGTAACTTCAGCGCTATCGGTTGGTCCGTTATCTAGAACAAAGTTAAATGGCTGGTTTAATTCACCTGCTGCCCCAGTTAACTTTTGAACATTTAGCAATGGATTTGCACTTGGCTCATTTTCAAAATCAGATCCAAAATCTGGAAACTTAACTTGGATTGCAGCTAGAACATGTGCGAAAAAACTTTGGATTGAATCCTCTGAATTTACGGTGAGCCAAACAGTGGGTAGATCTGAGTACTCGGCCCATTGCGAGACCAATGAACTCTTTCCATATCCCGCAGGTGCGGCAACCACAGTGACCCCTGGAAGGCCGGTTTCAAATAGGTGAAAAAGGTGCTTTCTAGAGATGAAGTTTGCAGCTACTGAAGGTGGGACTATGCGTGAGCGATCTATGGATGGGGTGATTGGGACCGCTGGGCTCATGGCAAAAGGGTGATGGCTCACGCCTCAAGAATCAAGGCTGCCTCACCCCTATTGGGGTGAGATGTACAGGCTATTTAATTCAACTCCCAGCAAGCTCCTGAAAAGAGGAGATGGCGACTAGCTGATGCTAGCCGCCATCTTTACCCTCGTTTATTGAAAGTATTAACCGATCTTTGCGATCAGAGCCTCAGCCTTTTTCAGAAATGCACCATCGAGGACTGAGAAACCAAGATCATCTCCAGCATCCTTTGCACACTTTGGACTCAAGATGTAAGTCGCAAGCTCCTTAACTGCTTTGCCCTTTGCGGCATCTGGATACTTTGTATCAGCAAGTAGGTAGGAAACAATTCCTAGTGGGTATGCACCCTTTTCCTTAGTTGCGTAATCAAAGGTAACGATTCCGTTGGCATCCATTGCTGCCTCTGCCAAGAAGGCAGAGACTCCAGCAGAGTTTGGAGCTACTGAGGCACCAGCTGGATTGATCACATTTGCAACCTTTAGTCGGTTAGCGGTTGCGTAATTTACTTCAGCAAAGGTAATTGAGTATGGAGTCTTACCAGCAAGCTGTGAGACACCATTTGATGAAGCAGCGCCAACGATTCGGCCAAGGTTAGCTGGATCGTTGATGTTACCTGGGAATGATGTTGTAAATACCGCAGCCTTTGGCTTGCTCCAGATTGTTGGTGCAGATTTGTTGAGGTAGTTAGTGAAGTTCTCAGTAGTACCTGAAGAGTCTGAACGGTAAACAACCTTGATTGGCTGATTTGGAAGTGTGTAACGAGATGTCACATTTTGTGTACGCAGAACAATAGGGTTTCCCTTTGCATCTTTCTTCACATTTCCATTTGCATCAAGGCGGTAAATCACCTTAACTGATGAACGGTTGTTATCTGCTGTGATTGCAGGATCATTCCAACGCGTAATTTTGCCTGAGAAGATTCCAGCGATTGTTGATGCTGAAAGCTGCAACGTTGTCTTAGCTGGAAGGTTGTGCAAGATAGCAATTGGAGCCGCTACCGCTGGTACGTGAATAATTGAAGCGCGCTTTGTTGAAGCTGTGTGCGCTGCATCTGAAAACCAAAAATCTCCGATTGAGCGATCTGAGTTTGTGCGACCTGCACCTGAACCAGATGATGCATAAACAAATGAGTGTTGTGTATCTTTCGCAAAACCTGCCTTACAAGCATCAATCAACAAAGCTGGAAATGATGCGCCTGAGCCTTGTAAATCAACTGCATGGGCTGGTGCTCCTGTGACCAAACCGAACGCGAGTGCAATTGATGCAACCTTCGCGAGTTTAGAAATTCTCATGTACTTCCCCTCATAGATGTTTGAACTACGGGGTAAACCTATGCAGGGAAAATGAACGAGGAGCGCTCGGAATCCGAACGCTCCTCGACTAACAGATGAACAGTAAGTAAACGACTTAGCCGAAGCGGCCTGTCACATAATTCTCGGTGCGTTGATCTTGTGGACGGGAGAAGATCTCACTTGTGGCTGCATATTCGATCATCTGACCAGGACCACCATCTGAAAGGAAGAAAGCTGTGTAATCAGATACTCGCGCCGCCTGCTGCATATTGTGAGTCACGATAACAATTGTCATCGTCTCTGAAAGCTCTCGGATCGTGTCTTCAATTCTTAGCGTTGAACCTGGATCAAGGGCTGAACAAGGCTCATCCATCAACAATACCTGTGGGCTAACTGCAAGTGAACGTGCGATACATAGACGCTGTTGCTGTCCACCTGAAAGAGATCCACCATGAGCTGACAGGCGATCCTTAACCTCATTCCAAAGTCCTGCACGAACTAAACACTCTTCCAGCAACTCTTCTTTGTTGCTGACCTTGGTTTGTGAAAGCTTTAATCCAGACAAAACATTTTCGCCAATACTCATCGATGGAAATGGATTTGGCTTTTGAAAAACCATACCGATTTGTAAACGAATCTTTGTTACATCAGTTCCTGGCTGGTAAACATCTTTTCCATCAAGTAAAACTTGGCCAGCCATCGCTGCACCTGGAATGAACTCGTGCATTCGATTGATTGTGCGGATGAATGTTGACTTACCGCAACCTGATGGACCAATCAACGCGGTCACAGTTCCGGCACCAAAGTTCAAATTAATATCTGACAAGACATGGTGCTTTCCAAACCAGGCATGAACTCCACGAGTTTCAAGTCCTGTACCAAGCGAGGGATTACCAGGTGATTTCACCTTAGCTGCTGCTACATCTGCCAGTGATGATGGGCGAACGCCTGCATCCATTGTTTTCTCGCTTTCCGGTGAGTTGATCACTTTGAAACCTTCTTAGAACCTAAATAACGTGCCGCTGTAAAGAGAATAAGAACTAGGCCAACTAGTACTAAAAGGCCTGCCCATGCTCGTGTAATTGCTTCAGGAGAACCAGAATTAAATGACTTCCAGATGTAATACGGCAATGAACCTAACGGTCCGTTAAATGCATTTGGATTTACCTTATCCCCGCCACCTGTAAGCAGCAGCAATGGCGCAGTCTCACCAGCGATTCGGGCAACACCCAAAATCACTGCAGTTACCAAACCACTCTTAGCTGCAGGTAAAACAATCATCGCAACTGTTCGCCATTGCGTACCGCCTAAAGCGACACCGGCTTCACGCAGATCATTTGGGATCAAGTTAAGAACTTCTTCAGATGTTCTAGCAATTGTTGGAATCATCAAAATCGTTAGCGCTAATGAACCCATAAACCCTGAAAAGGATTTTGTGATTGGATACAAAACCGCTGAAAGAATGAATAGACCGGCAACAATTGATGGCACACCGCTCATTGCTTGAACAAGGAATCTAATGGGTGATGTGAATCGACCCTTGATCTCAGTCAAATAAAGCGCGGTCAAAATTCCGATGGGAACGCTCATGATCAATGCGAGAGTAACCAGAGCTAAAGTTCCAGTAATCGCATGAAGCAAGCCACCATTTGAAAGCGGATCGGTTGGAGTTGCCATGGACATATCTGAAATAAATAGGTTAAGAGATATTCCAGGCAAACCCTTTTGCAGGACTGTAAATAAAATACTTGCAATGGGAATTACAGTAACAATGGCACCAAAGGCAACCAGTGAATTAACCAGCGCATCTTTAGCTGCAGCACTACCTAACTGGAAACCCTTAATTGACGCGGTTAGCAACATGTATCCGAGGAAAAAGACTGCAAATAATGCCAATTTCCCCTTCATCTCGGTAATTGCAACAACTACATATGATGCAATCAAGGCGGCAATAAAGATGGCTACATCAATCAAGCGCTCTTTCTTGGTGGCCTTCCAAGGCTTAATCGGAGTTGGAATAGTTGTCATCGTCCTGATTTTCCTGTTGTCTTAACAATCACATTTGCTATTGCATTTACTAACAAGGTCAACATAAAGAGAACCAATCCAGCTGCCATAAGGGCTTTGATCTCATATGGGTTAGCTTCACCAAACTTCAAAATGATCAATGAAGCTACATTTCCACCTGCACCTAACAAGACCTGCCAGTTAACCTGGAAGACAATGTTCAGCACGGTAAATACCGCAACTGTTTCTCCCATGGCACGACCCAAACCAAGCATCGCACCGCCAATAACACCATTTCTTCCATGAGGAATTACAACGGCTTTGATCATGGCCCAACGCGTAGCACCTAATGCATACGCAGCCTGAATACGATCAAGAGGTGCTTGTGAGAAAACTTCACGAGAAACCGAGGTAATAATCGGAATAATCATGATCGCTAAAACCACACCAGCCACAAATGGAGATCGGGTGTACACCGGAACTTGAAGATCAAAGATTGGAATCCAACCCAAGTATTTGTGAATCAACTTCGCCCAGTACTCAGCGCTTGGCATCAGTACTAAGAATCCCCAAATACCAAAGAGAATTGAAGGAAATGCAGCCATCATGTCGATGATTGCAACCAAGAACTTCTTGAGTCGATCTGGAGCGTAGAAGTTGAGGAACAAGGCTGAAAAAACTGAGATTGGAAGGGCAATTACAACGGCCACTAAAGCGCAAAGGATTGTTCCAACCAACATCGCCGCAAGGCCAAAGTTACTGTCAATAACATTTGCGTTCTCATCGACGGTGACCGACCAATCGGAGTTAGTGATAAACCCCAATCCCTCTTCACGTAGGACTTCAAATCCGCGATATCCAAGGAAGATTGCAATGAGACCCAAAATCAAAAGTGAGGATAAGCCTCCAGCTGTGACCAAGCCACGAAAGACCTTGTCGGAGGTTCGAGGTTCAGTTGTTATTTCTCGAGGTACTGGTGGAACAAGTGTGGTCAATTTACTTACGCAAACTTTCCTGTTACCAAGTAATACACACGACGTGAAACTGAAACAGCATGGTCTGCATATCGCTCGTAATATCGTCCAAGAAGAGTCAGATCGATTGCGCTTTCAACGCCATGCTTCCAATTTGGATCAACAAGTGTTCCGATTAATTGGCGGTGCAGCTTGTCCATCTCATCATCATCTTTTTCAACTTGCAGAGCAACCTCTGTGTCACGGGAGGCAATAACTGATCCAGTCTTGCGAGCGATTTTCTCTGCAGCTTCACCCATTTGCTTGAAGCTTGCAATGAGTTCAGTTGGAATTGCCGCATCTGGGTGACGAAGGCGAGTAATTTTTGCAACGTGGTGGGACATATCTCCCATGCGCTCTAGATCTGCGCTCATACGCAAAGCTGTAACCAGCGCGCGCAGATCTGATGCGACCGGCTGCTGGCGTGCAATGATGTCGATGATGCGTGCATCTAGTGCGTGCTGGAAATCATCAATGGTGTCATCGGATGCGATTACCTCTTCTGCAAGCTTTAGGTCGCAATTAAGGATTGACTCAGTTGCCTTTGCAATTGAAACCGCCACCATTTCGGTGAGGTCCACTAGGGACTGAGATACGCCATCGAGTTCATCTTGGAATACTGATCTAATGAGTGCCATGGGCCGAACCTAGAGCGCACGGATGAATGGACTCTGTCGAGAAAGTGAACGCAAGGTTAACTGGGGTGAGCAGGCTATAGAGTTGGCACTGTGAAGTTCCTTCGCAAGGATATTGAGGCGCAAGATCAGCGTCTCCTGCCTGCGATGCTCATGGATGTGCTCTCCCAGATAGATGGTGAAGCGATCGTCTTAGCCCATGGCGAGGTCCCGATTTTTGTGACTCCAGGCATTGAACAAATTGGTCTTCTTAAAGATGGCAAGGTCCAAAGCGCAGAGCTCTTGGCTACGGTTCGAGTTGTTCGCCGAACTCATTCACGCCAAATGGGGCAGATTGAGATTCCTCGCGGTCCAATCGGTGAAGGACGACATGAGTTAACTGTCAATGTTATTCCCCTGACAGAAGATGATCTTGTTCTTGTAATGCTTAGCGATGAAAGTGAAGCACAAAGAGTTCATGAAGTTCGACGAGATTTTGTTGCAAATATTTCACATGAACTTAAGACGCCAATCGGTGCGCTTTCACTCTTAAGTGAAGCGGTGCTTGGTGCAAAAAATGATCCTGAAGCGGTAGAAAAGTTTGCAAACCGGATGCAAACTGAATCCAAGCGTCTAACCGATCTTGTTCAAGAGATTATCAATTTATCCAGACTGCAAGATTCAGATCCACTATCTGTTCCAAGCGAGCTCCATGTGCAGGATCTTATTAATGAGGCCATCGATCAAACTCAAGTAACTGCAGATAGCCGTCAAATTTGGGTCTCAAACTCGAACTCAGTTGATGCAGTAATTCTGGGAGATCGCGAACAGTTGATAATGGCTATTCAGAATCTAATTGAGAATGCTATTAACTACTCTCCCGAAGGTACCAAGGTCACAGTTACTTCAACAGTTGAAGATGGAATTATTGATATTTCAATTACCGATCAGGGAATCGGTATTCCGGATGCTGATTTGGATCGAATCTTTGAACGTTTCTACCGCGTTGATCCGGCACGCTCACGCTTAACTGGAGGAACCGGATTGGGTCTTTCAATTGTTAAGCATGTGGCGCTTAAGCACGGTGGAGAAGTAAAGGTCTGGAGCTCAGAAAATGTTGGCAGTACCTTTTCACTAAGACTTCCTATTTATTCAGCTACTGCAGAGAGTGTTCTATGACAAAGATTCTTATTGTTGAAGATGAAGTTTCCTTTTCAGAGGCCCTTGCTTTTTTACTAGGCAAAGAGGGTTTTGAGGTCTCTGTAGCCGAAGATGGGCAACAGGCGGTTGATAAGTTTTCAAAAGAGGGTGCCGACTTAATCCTTCTAGATCTCATGATTCCGGTCATCTCTGGAATCGAAGTATGCAGAACCATTAGAGCAACCTCACAGGTTCCGATCATCATGCTTACCGCTAAGGATGCAGAGATCGATAAGGTCGTAGGGCTGGAACTTGGCGCAGATGATTATGTGACAAAGCCTTATTCATCTCGTGAGTTAATCGCGCGAATCAAAGCTGTTCTGAGAAGAGGAGTCGTTGATGATGCACTCGAAGGTGAGAGTGGAGTTCACCTTGTAGCTGGAATCAAATTAGATGTCGGAAAACATCAAGTCACAATCAATGGCCAAATTGTTTCTTTGCCATTGAAGGAGTTTGAGTTGCTTGAGTTTTTGATGCGTAACGCTGGACGCGTCTTAACCCGTTCGCAGTTAATTGACCGTGTCTGGGGTGGGGATTACTACGGTGATACAAAGACTCTTGATGTTCACATTAAACGTCTTCGCGCAAAGATTGAAGCAGATCCTGCTAACCCAGTATTGATTCAAACTATCCGTGGTTTGGGCTACAAACTAGAAAACGCTTAAACGCCGCTTTTTCGAATCATTCGCTGATAAAACATTCCTGGTTTGCGCGTGCTTTCTGTGTCTTCGCCCATCTTCACAAAGCCTAACTTTTCATAGGCAGCTATGGCGCTGTAGTTATCAGTCCACACCCCAAGGCCTTGCACTTTCCAATCCTTATCTTGCGCATCGATAAAGGTAAATAGTGAACGGAATAACCCTTTTCCACGAAAATCTGGGTTGCTCCAACAGCTACCAATCCAACAGGTCGCACCGAAATCACCATCTAGAACTTCGACAGCCAGCATTGCTACATCTTTTCCATCAATAGATGCAATCAAAAAATCATTCTTTACAAACTTTGCACGCCAATCAGATTCATTCTCAGCGCTTTCACCTTCAAGGGTTCCTCCAAAGGCATGGCCACTATCTGCCAAAGCTTGTAGTCGAATAGTGCGCAGCCGTTGCCAATCATTTGGCTTTAAAAGTTCAACGACTGCATCCTGGCTCATGGATTTATTGTGCCACTTGCAATTCGCTCACGGGCAACCTGCATCGCAGGTGGTTCTGGACCCAAGATCGCAAGGAAAATATCTAAGCTGACTCGAGAAATGCGCAGCCAGATCTTCGATCGAGAAGTAAGGCCCAGTATTTCTAGCTCGCGTGGATCTAAGGTCGCTATTGCTGCGTTAGCGATAACTTTGTAAAAGAACTTACCCGCTCCCCCAAATGGTGGATTCAAGATAAACCGAACTACCTCATCGGTTCGAGCAACATGGGCTAAATCATTTGCTCTGAAATCATCCAAGGTTGCCTCTAGCTCTGCCACTGACATAGGCGCATTTGTTAAGCCAAGCGGAGCTGCGCTCTTACTCCACTCTGCAACGTAGGCATCTGCACCTTTATCAATCGGATAACCCAGCGCAAGGTGTGCCTTCAAAAATGAATCTGTAAATGCGCAATGCACCCACAGTAAAAATCTTGGATCCTTTGCTTTGTAACTCTTAGCTTCGCCCTGTTTATCAACGAAGTTTCCCTTTACATGATCATGCATTGCATTAACTCGGGCAGCTTCACGAGCGATTACCTCTTCGGCGGCAAAGGTTGTAACTGTTAACCATCGTGTAGTGCCTGCAAGTCGACCCAATGGATCTGTTTCATACCGCGAATGTTCGGCAACTCCTGACAAAGGTGCAGGGTGTGCTGCTTGCAAAAGAAGTGCACGTACTCCACCTACTAAAGTTCCGATGGTTCCGTGCACTTGCCATACAGCACTATTTGGCCCGAATAATCCCTCGCCACTTCCTTCACCGATTGTCTTTACCCAATCAGGGCGACCGTCTCGGGATCCAGAGACATTTTCACGGAACTTATCCGCGAGGGGTTTTGTCAGTGGAAATTTATGAAGTGCAAACACGCGGTAATGCTATGCAAAAGTTAAATTCTTCGCCATTCGGAGTTATGAACCAAAGTTTGTTTTCTTGTACGGCTTTCCCTTTTGATCGTAGGTAATCCAAATACCGGTTTGCTTTCCATTCTTAAAGCTTCCAGAGCGCATGATTACGCCATCTCTCCTGAACCATTTCCAATCTCCATGTAGCTGTTCATTTTTCATCTTTCCTTTGGCCTTCAAGACTCCATTTGCATAAAACTCAAGATACTCACCGGTGCGCTTGGGATAACTTGAATTGATCTGTGAGATTCGCGCTTTAATAATCTTCCTCAAAAGGGGCTTAGGAAACCTCTTGTCTATCGCAAAATGAATAGAACCTTTAGTTTGCTCGTACCCGGCTAACTCCTTTTCCAACAGCATATTTGTCGAACCACTGTAAGGAAACAAACTGTTGTGCTTCTTGTATCCATCAAAACCGATAATTGCCACACCCTCGATCAAGAAGGTTGGAATCCCGTATTTAATGGTTTGAGTCGCTGTCGGTAGCTCGTCCGAAATTAGATTACATAGATCAGTTAATACAATCTTTTGTTGAGAATCAAAGTTGTTCAAATGTTTTTTTATAACGAGATCAATCACATTAACTCCGCTCTTGCCATGCAGTTTCAAGAGTTTGCAAGAAAACTTCAAGGGGTTGGGCTCCGGAAATTCCATACTTCATATCAACCACAAAAAAGGGAACA
>JACCDV010252086.1_pt1 | contig 24696 bp, 23 predicted proteins | sample 7446131 | NCBI WGS metagenome assembly JACCDV01 (sample SAMN15323448, study PRJNA562643) | freshwater metagenome | isolation source: river surface water | place: USA:Blue River Watershed | collected 2017-08-17
CCCTACCCCTGCGGCAAACTTCTGTACCGATGTAAGGATGCCGCGTAAAATATTCAACTCTAATTCGTCCGGTTTTGCTCGGCTAAACAACCGGCGTAACTTGATCATGATATGTCCCGGGTGCGCCCGGATAATAAAGCCCGTCAAATCCAAAGTTTTTTCTAGATGCTGATAAAAGCCTTCGAGCTGCTCGCTGGTCGGATACACACGCTCGTCATGCTCCGCGGCCGGTGTGTTTTGCGCCGCAAGTGCTGTCATGCGAAGTTCGTACGACAACACCTGCACCGCCATCGCTAAATTCAACGAGGTATAGTCTGGATTCGCCGGCATACAGACGTGATAAGTACACAGGCGCAACTCTTCGTTATTCATGCCATTGCTTTCTCGGCCAAATACCAAAGCAGCCGTGACATTGCCGCGTTCGTCACGCACCTTGGCGGCGGCTTCACGTGGGTCCAGCACCGGCACATCTGGATTTTTAGTTTTATGACTGGTGCCAATCACTAAACGACAATCGGCAATGGCTTCGGCCAAGGTCGAAACGATTTTGGCGTTCGCTAACACGTCGCTTGCGCCCGCAGACAACGCGATGGCTTGCCCATCGATGTCCACTTTCGGGGACACTAACACCAGCTGGGTCAATCCCATGGTTTTCATGGCACGAGCCACCGAGCCCATATTGCCGCTATGCGAAGTTTCGATAAGAACGACACGAACTTGATCTAACATGCTTACCTTATCCGGTGTGGTCTGGATCACTCTGTAGGCCCACGTGTGTAGCCCCTGCCCCTCGGGCACGGCTGACTCGTTCAATGATTTTGTGGGCCAACACCGCCACTTGGTTATACCGTTGCAGCTTAGAGCGTCCAAAAAAGTGCTTATTCTAACATAAGCAACTCGAAAACGGCATTCTAGCTTGGATGTCTGGCCGTCTACAACCATCTCATCGTATCTGCCGGTGCACTGTCGGATTTTCTCCTGCAAAGAGCAGAGCCGTTTGCTACACTAGCGCCGATTTTTCACCAAAAGGATTGTTGCTATGAATAAGTTGACTTCAGTTCTGGTGGCCGCCGCAGTATGGTCGGTCAGTGGTTTTAGCCAAGCGGCGAGCGTCGATGACGCAGCACTCAAAGCCGCGGTAGACCATCCAGTCCGCTCGATGACCAATAAAGCCCGCGATAAATACCGTCACCCTGTCGAAACACTCAGTTTCTTTGAAGTCACCCCCAAAAGCACCGTCGTTGAAATCTCCCCAGGCAGTGGCTGGTACACAGAAATTCTGGCGCCCCTGTTAAAAGATGCCGGCAAATACTATGCAGCGCATCAGCCTGCAAACAGCACGTCCGAGTACGCCAAACGTTCGTTAGCCGCATTTAATGCCAAGTTAGCAGCAGATCCTGTTTACAAACACGTTGTGGTGACAGAGTTCGCACCGGTAGCAGGCCAAAAAGTCGCTCCTGATGCCAGCGCAGATGTGGTGGTGACATTCCGTAACTTGCACAACTGGTACATGCAAAAAGGCGATGAATCCTTATTAAATTCCTTTAAAAGCTTCCATGCCGCGTTAAAACCGGGTGGCGTGCTGGGTGTGGTGGAGCACCGCTTACCTGAATCGCGTTTAAACACCGACTGGACTAAATCCGGTTATATGCCGCAAAGCTTAGTGGTGAAACTAGCTGAACAAGCCGGCTTTGTGCTGGAAGCGACCAGCGAAGTCAACGCCAACCCGAAAGACACAGCCGACTACCCAGGTGGGGTGTGGACCTTGCCACCGACGTTAAGTCAAAAAGAAGTTGATAAAGACAAATACTTAGCGATTGGTGAAAGCGACCGCATGACGCTCAAATTCCGTAAACCTTTGAAATAGTGAGTGGTAACTCTGATGAAAGTTCTGGTAATTGGCGGCGGTGGCCGCGAACACGCGTTAGCATGGAAAGCAGCACAATCGCCGCATGTGACGCAGGTCTTCGTGGCACCAGGAAATGCGGGCACCGCATTAGAGCCAGCGCTGCAGAATGTTGCAGTCGCGGCCGATGATGTGCCTGCGCTGTTAGCCTTTGCAAAAGAGCAACAGATTGATTTAACCATCGTTGGCCCAGAAGCGCCGCTGGCCCGTGGTGTGGTCGATGCATTTCGAGCCGATGGTTTGAAGATTTTTGGTCCGACCAAAAATTCTGCACAGCTGGAAAGCTCGAAAGCCTTCGCCAAAGACTTTTTGGCACGCCACAACATCCCAACCGCCGATTACGGCACTTTCACTGAGATTGACGCTGCCAAAGCCTTTGTTGTTAAAAATGGCACGCCCATCGTCATTAAAGCCGACGGCTTGGCCGCTGGTAAAGGCGTCATTATCGCGCAAACGCAAGACGAAGCTTTTGCCGCCATTGACGACATGCTGTCGGGCAACAAGTTTGGCGACGCCGGCAGCCGTGTGGTGGTCGAAGAGTTTTTAGTCGGTGAAGAAGCGTCCTTTATTGTGATGGTTGATGGCACGCACGCCTTACCATTTGCCTCGTCACAAGACCACAAAGCACGTGACGACGCCGATAAAGGCCCAAATACCGGTGGCATGGGCGCATACTCCCCTGCACCTGTGGTCACGCCTGCTGTTCACGACTGGGTGATGGACAATGTGATTTACCCAACCGTGCGTGGCATGGCGGCTGAGGGCAATGTCTATACCGGTTTCTTGTACGCAGGTTTGATGGTTGCGCCCGATGGCACCGCCAAAGTGTTGGAATTTAACTGTCGCTTTGGCGATCCAGAAACGCAGCCGATCATGATGCGTTTGCAATCCGACCTCGTTGAACTGTGTTTAGCCGCGGTTGAAGGCAAGCTGGCAGAAACCGAAATCCAATTCGACCCACGCGCTGCTGTTGGCGTAGTGCTGGCCGCTGGCGGTTACCCAGATGATTACCGCAAAGGTGATGTGATTTCTGGCCTGCCAACGCAAGACAGCCGCGAAGCCAAAGTGTTCCACGCCGGTACCGTGCTCAAAGACGGCCAAGTGCTGACCGCCGGTGGTCGCGTCTTGTGTGCGACAGCCTTGGGAAGCAACGTCACTGCGGCGCAACAAGCGGCGTATCAGCTGGTCGATCAAATTCAATGGGATGGCGTGTTTAGCCGCCGTGACATCGGCTATCGCGCTATTGCGCGCGAAAAGAACTGACGCATAGGTTTAATAAAAAACCAGCCGTGGTGAGCGGCTGGTTTTTTTATTTAAAATCATTGGCTTTAGCAGCAAATTTCCGATCACTCTCATGCTTAAGGCTGTCGTCGATTGGGTCCAATCAGCCAAACTTTTAAAAACCAGACATAACCCACGACACACCAACACGCCGTAGTTAACGTAATAAACATCACACCAATACTCAGCGGACGCGTCCACGGATGCAAGGTGATCTCCGGCTGCAGTTGCAACGCTATCACCAGTAAGGCCGCAAGGGCCACTTGCAACAGCAACCAATGCACTCGCACCAGCACTTGCCGCCAGCAAAATTGTGAAGCTAACTCCCCTGATATCGCCCGCGGCAAACGCAAAAAGCTTTCCAAGCCATGGGAAGATCTTCGAAACCACACATATCCGATAAACATCAGTTCATACAACAACGCCGCTTGTAATGCTGACAACACCGCATGGCTCCAAGACAAAAATCGTAGTGTGACCTGTTGTAGCTAACACAGCAAGACGTTAATCGCCACAGCGACGCTGTTGAACCAAACCGACTTGCCAAAAAAAATGGCCGCAGTAGTCTGAATAAAAACATCTCAGGATCAAGGATATGCCACACATGATTTCCGCTTACCGTCGATGCCGTTGGCTCAGCATCCCTCTTTGTGCCGTCGTAGCCCAAGCCAGCGTGGCGGCGGACAACTGCCAGCGACCTTATGTCGATATTTATAAAATTCAAGGCACAGCTGCGCAAAGTAGTTTAGTGGGACAAACGATTGAAACCAAAGGTGTGGTGTTAGCGACCTTGTATGCAGACAGCAAAACGCCGCAATTGTTATTACAAAGCATCAAACCCGACGGCAACGATGCAACCTCGGATGTTATCTTAGTGACTGATAGCATGCTCGCACAGCGCACCGAACCGGGCACAGTGTTGCACTTACGCGGCACTGTGCGGGAGGTCAATGGCATGACTGCGCTGACCAATACCGACAACAGCTTCACTCAACGCTGTGGTACCCAAGCAGTACCAGATCCCATGCCAGTGAAATTGCCACGCCAAGCAGGGGATTCGTGGGAGCGCTTCGAAGGCATGTGGGTCAGTTTCCCGCAACCACTGATTGTGAATGACACCTATACCTTGGCACGGTTTGGCGAGGTGTTAGTGGCCGATAAACGCTTAATGGTTGCCACCGAAGTCGTCGCCCCTGGCCTTGCAGCTCAGCAATTGGAAGCGCAACAACAATTGAGTGAACTGATGCTCGACGATGGGTCCTTGCAGCAAAACCCAGACATTGTGCCGTTTATCCCCAATGGTCTAGCCGCTAATCGTACGCTTCGGATTGGCGATACATTGCGAAACGTCGAAGGCTTTGTGCTAGAAACCAAACAAGGCTATCGGGTGGTTGTCAGTCAAACACCAACCTTGGATGCCACCAATCCTCGCCCAGCTGCCCCCCCTAGCAAAGCCGACACCGATCTGCGGATTGCCAGCTTTAACGTGCTGAACTTTTTTACCGGCGAAGGTAAAAAACCGTTTCCAACCAAACGCGGTGCGAGCACTGCCGAGGAGTTAACACGGCAGCAAGCCAAAATGACCGCCGCACTTGCCGCTATGGACGCAGATGTGATTGGTTTATTGGAGGTGCAAAACAATGGCTTTGACCAAGCCGGTTCGTTAAAAACCTTGGTGAAAGCACTGAACCAGCAGCTGGGCAGTGAGCAATTTGAAGCCATCATTCCGCCACAAAAACCCGGCACGGATGACATTATGGTGGCGCTGATTTATCGTAAAAACGTCGTGACCCCTACCGGAACTGCCGCATTAAAACTGGATGGCCCATTCACCAAAGGCAGTCGAGTGCCGCTAGCGCAGAGTTTTATTCATCAGCGCAGCAAACACATCGTGACGGTCGGTATCAATCATTTCAAATCCAAAGGCAGTTGCCCGAAAGAGCCCACCCCAGATAGTGATCAACTCGACGGCCAAGGGTGTTGGAACCCAGCACGAGTCGAGGCTGCATCTGCCTTGCACAGCTGGCTTGCCAAAAACCCAACCGGTGTGACGACGGACTATAGCGTGATCATGGGCGATTTTAACGCCTACCGTAAAGAGCAGCCGATCCAGACTTTGGAACAGGCCGGCTGGGTGCATTTAGCAGCCCCAACCGAACTACACACCTCTTTTGTGTTCAAAGGGCGCTCAGGCTCACTGGACCACGCCTTAGCCAGCAAAGCGTTGCACGGCAAATTGGTTCGTTTTGCCCATTGGCACATAAATGCCGATGAACCCGAAGTGTTGGACTACAACATGGAACATAAAACGGCTGAACAACACCAGCAGTGGTTTGCGCCAACGCCTTATCGCTCTTCCGATCATGACCCGCTGTATATGGATTTCCGCTTTTAATCCTCGCCGGATAGGGATGAAAAAGCCCGACGTCGTGTCGGGCTTTTTGCTGTGAAAGGCTAAAGCTGGCAAACTTAGCCGGCCACCGAAAGGCCCGCTCGAATGATCATGGTGATCACCGCAATAACCCCAACCATCCACACCGTGGAGCGTGCCAGTGCCCAATCGGCGAGGTAACACGCAATAAAACCAACACGGCAAAGTACATATAACCAAGCCAGCCATTGCATGGTGCTATCGGTATTGCCCGATGCCACACAGGCAGCAAAAGCGGCCAGAAATAACTGTAACGCCTCAAAGCTATTGTAATGGGCCGCATTGGCGCGAGCGCCCAGCCCTTGTAACTTAGCTTGCTGTTCACGCGGTAAATGGTTGTCATAGCCGCCTAACTGGTTCATCGCCCGAGCGACTGGAATTCGGGCTAAATACGGCAACAGCACCACGGCGAGCAAGGCCCAAATCAATCCGCTCATACCGACTCCTTCTCACAGACAAATGCCAGCAACGGTTGCTGACGATGAAATTTAAACCGACTGACTTTGCCTTGGCAGTGCTTGCCAAGATCAGCCACCTTCTGCCATTGCTGGTTTTTTAGCGCATACAACGCGGTACCCGCACTGGCCCATAACTGCCCTTGCGCTGTTACAGCTAAATCAATACCACCACCAGGCATCGGCGCTATCTGCGTTGTGCGGTTCGCGCTTGCATCGTATTGCCACAACCACAATGGGCTTTGAGCCGTTTGACCTGTAGCCGGCGCGGTGAAATAAAACAGTTCGGTTGCAGGTATATGCGCCAACGCCCGACCGATATGGCTATTGAGCGTTATCAGGGTGCCATCGGCTTTGCGATATGCCGCGCGATTCGGGCCGGTTTTGTCTTCTAATAAAAACAGCAACAAATCGCCATGTTCACCCCAAACGTGATAACCAACGCCAGGCAAATCCACGTATAACTGTTCATCCTGTTCGCTAATCCGCCAAATTCGCTGCGTGCCATCTTTTTCTACTCGAACCACCGAATAACTGCCGGCGGGCTTGGCGAGTGCCGTGGCGGAAAACTCGCCAAATGGCGTGGTCCGTAAGGTTTGTTGTGACTTCGGATTGGCAAGCTCCAGATAGCGAATATCGGTTGCTAAATCGCCGTCCCCCGCATGTGCGGTCCACAATAGCCGCTTCGCATCGAGACTAAATTCCGGCTGGTTTTGATACTCCGCAGACCTGAGCACCCCATGTTGTTGGAACTGCTCTGTGAACTGCCCATAATGAATGTCGTACCGTGTCGCCGCTTGTGCAACCCCAGTTGCGAACAGCGTAACTAGCAATAATTTTTTCATAACACCCTGAACTTCTACCTCAGCGACATCCGCTGCCGCTTGCTCAGTGCTCACTTTATCCTTTATGGTGAAGAGGTTGCAATCCAGTCGCAGGAGGACAGATGTCACAACGTAATCCAATCATCGCCGTGACGGGCTCTTCCGGAGCGGGCACCACCACCACCACCAACGCCTTTGCCCATATTTTTCGTACCTTAGGCGTTGAAGCCGCATGGGTCGAAGGCGACTGTTTTCACCGTTATTCACGCCCAGAAATGGAAGTGATGGTGCGTAAAGCCAAAGAACAAGGCAAACACATTTCCTATTTTGGCGCCGAGGCCAATGACTTTGCGGCGTTAGAGTCTTGCTTTGCCGACTACGCCGACAACGGCAATGCCAAGGTTCGTAAGTATCTACACACCTTTGATGAAGCAGTGCCTTACAATCAGATGCCTGGCACCTTTACGCCGTGGATTGATTTACCGGAAGAAACCGACCTGCTGTTTTACGAGGGGCTGCACGGCGGTGTGGTCACTGAACACCACAATGTGGCGCATCACGTCGATTTATTGATCGGAATGGTGCCGATCATTAACTTGGAATGGATCCAAAAAATTATTCGTGATACCTCAGAGCGCGGCCATAGCAAAGAAGCGGTGATGTCGAGCATAGTGCGCAGTATGGATGATTATATGGACCACATCATTCCGCAGTTTTCACGCACGCATATTAACTTTCAGCGGGTGCCGACCGTCGATACCTCGAACCCATTTAGCGCCAAAGATATCCCGAGTTTGGATGAAAGTTTTGTTGTGATCCGCTTTCGCGGCATCAAACATGTCGATTTTCCGTATTACCTGCAGATGATCAACGGCTCATTTATGTCACGCGTAAACACCCTTGTGGTGCCTGGCGGCAAAATGGGCTTAGCAATGGAGCTGATTTTAACGCCGCTCGTCGAAGACTTAATGCTCAAACGTCGCCAAGCACGGGGGCAAGTCAGCTGGCTGGAATAAGCTGCCCTCGCCTGGCAACAGCGCGGCTGTGGCTAGGCGATTTGGTCTTGGTCTGCAAACAGCAACTGCCAATAACCAACGTCGCGCCACGCGCCGAACTTAAAACCAACTTCTTTGAATAATGCGACCTGTTGCAGACCCAATTTCTCGTGCAATGCCACGCTCCCTGGATTGGGCTGAGTAATACCTGCAATCACGGCATGCACGCCGACGGCTTTTAATCGTGTAAATAAAGCTTGATACAACGCCGAACCATAGCCCTGCCCTTGCACTTGCGGCGTCAAATACACGGTGATCTCAACCGAATAACGGTACGCTTTGCGCACACGCCAAGGCGTGGCATACGCATATCCTTGTACCTGACCGTCCAACTCCAGCACCAGATATGGCAGCTCGTGGTACTGCACCTGCGCTATACGCTGAGCCATCTCCTCGGGCGCTACTGACTCTTCTTCAAATGACACGGTGGTGCCTAGGACATAAGGGTTGTAAATGCCTGCGATGGCTGCGGCATCGTGTTTTGCCGCGTCACGGATCAACATGTTAGGTCCTTGCTGATAAACTCTAGGCAAACTTAATCAATCGCTTACAGTAACACAACCACAAACCATTCAACTGTGACCTTCGCGAACGCATAAAAAAACGCGGCCAGCGCCGCGTTTTTGTATCTTTAGGTGGTTATTCCATATCTGGCAGATTACGGCCATAGAAAATTTCGCGCATCTCGCGTTTGATTTTCCGTGAGATAGCTTTTTGCTCATCGCTGGAAACTGAGTCCACGCCTGTGCCAAACAAATAGTTATTTAAATCAAACTCTTTGAGCATCATTTTGGTGTGGAACAAGTTTTCTTGATACACATTCACGTCGATCATCTGAAAGGCGTTTTTGGTTGGCTCATCCATGAAATTCTGGATCGAATGGATTGGATGGTCTATGTAGTGCTTAACGCCATTAACATCACGGGTGAACCCCCGCACTCGATAATCGATGGTCACGATGTCGGATTCAAAACTATGGATCAAGAAATTCAGTGCTTTCAGTGGCGAAATAACACCACAGGTGGACACTTCGATGTCTGCGCGGAAAGTACAAATCCCATCGTGCGGGTGATGCTCTGGATACGTGTGCACGCAGATATGACTTTTATCCAAATGCGCCACAATGGCATCCGGCATCGGGCCCGGTTGCTCGCTGTTGTCGTGCTTGCCTTCAATCGGCTCTTCGCAGACGAGAATAGTCACGCTGGCACCTTGCGGATCGTAGTCCTGGCGCGCCACATTCAAAATATTAGCACCAATGATATCAACCACTTCGCTAAGGATGTCCGTTAAGCGGTCCGCGTTGTATTTCTCGTCAATGTACGAAATATACTCTTGGCGGTGCTGTTCGGTTTGCGCATAACAGATATCGTAAATGCTAAAACTTAAGCTTTTGGTTAAGTTGTTAAAGCCATGCAGCTTTAACTTTTCAAAAGGTTTGACCACGGTATTTAGTTCTCCACTGAGCCGCCCTTTTGGCTCAGTATAGTCGTCTTGATAAGGCTTGCTAAACGGATCACTCCGCCGCTGTCGCAGGTTCCAATTCGCTTTGCTCTATTGCAAACGAATGCGTGACGGTCATAGCTTGTTGCAACATGATCGAGACTGAGCAGTACTTTTCAGCCGACAAATTCACCGCACGTTCGACATGCTTGGCGCTGACGTTAAAGCCAGTCACTACAAAATGCAGATGAATTTTGGAAAAAACGCGAGGAATGGTATCAACACGCTCACCGCTGAGCTCGACGCGACACGCCGTCACTTGTTGTTTCGCCTTTTGCAAAATACTGACGACATCCACCGATGAACAGGCACCCGCTGACATCAACAACATTTCCATCGGCGTAGGTGCAGAGCCTGAGTCTTTGTTTGAGTCGAACACCACGGCGTGATTTGTGCCTGAACGCCCCAAAAAACGACTGTCGCCAGCCCATGAAACCGTTGCTTGTAATTGATTGTCGCCCGCCATGGAACGTCTCCAGTTTGAAAAGGGAAAGCGGGTATTCTACAAAAAAACAGCAAGATAACGCCAGCTTATCACCAAGCGCTGGCGCGAAGGCGACAAGAATTAGTCCATCAAGCGGGCAATAGCAGTATCAAACAAATTCTTAATCAGCAACGACACTTCTTGGATAAGCTCAATTTGTTCTTCAGTCGCGGGCCGATTAACAACCGAGGCGAGGACTTCTTGGAAGTCATACATGATGCCATCGACTTCACGAATGATTTGGCTGCGATGGATGGTTTCGAGTTCAGTATGTTGCAAACACAATTGAATAATTTGCTCAGCAACTTGTTCTTCAATAATAACGCCCAACGTCTTTTGATGCGACGTGGCAGTGCCTGTTTGTTCAAATAGCGCCAAGTGTTCCGTTAGGAACTGGATCAGATGTTCATACCCTGGTTTATCAGTGACCATACAAGTTAACCACGACACCTACATTGGATGGGACAGCCAATCTGCCACAGCTTGGCTTGGCACGTAAAGCACTAACCATAAAAATATAACTAGGTCGCCGATTCCGCAAGCAAAAGCCTGATCCTGCTAAAAAAACGCCGAGGCTTTAGTAGCACTCGGCGTTTAGTGATCAGCGAAAACGCAGGCCTGGAGACAGCTGAGATGGCAGCTCAGATCGCGCTAACTCCACCGAGGCGACAGGGTACGCACAATAATCCGCGGCATAATAAGCACTTGCACGATGATTACCACTGCCGCCTATGCCACCAAAAGGTGCGGCAGAGCTAGCGCCGGTAATGGGTCGGTTCCAATTAACAATGCCGGCGCGAATACGACGTAAGAAGCGTTGATACAACGCCTCATCATCCGCCAGCAACCCTGCTGACAAACCAAAGCTGGTGTCATTGCCTGCACGGATAGCCGCATCAAAATCGGTGTAACGGAATACTTTTAGCAGCGGGCCAAAATGCTCTTCATCAGGCAAGGCTTGGCTTAACGCTGAACATTCCAAAATCGCCGGAGTGACTAAACCGGTTCCCGGTGTAAGCTGGCGCATCGGTAACAAAGCCACAGCACCAAGCTCCAGCAACTGCTGCTGGACCGCTAACATGCCAAGTGCTGCTTTTTCGGAGATCATCGAGCCCATAAATGGCTGAGGCTGCGCGTCATGTAACCCCACCTCGATTGCCGCACTGACGTCAACTAAGCGAGCCAAGATCGCATCGCCTTGCGCGGTCGCAGGCAAGTACAAGCGACGCGCACAGGTACAGCGCTGCCCGCTGGAAATAAACGCCGATTGGATAATGTCATGCACCGCAGCATCAATGTCGCTGACTTCAGCCACTATCAGCGGATTATTGCCGCCCATTTCCAACGCCAAAATCTTGTCGGGACGACCTGCAAACTGCTGATGCAAAAAATGCCCCGTGCGCGAGCTGCCGGTAAAAAATAATCCATCTAACTCAGCGTGCGCCGCAATGGCTTTGCCTGTCTCGACTTCTCCTTGCAGCAGCTGCAACACGCCCGTGGGTAAGCCAGCCTGCTGCCATAATTGCACGGTGTAGTGGGCGACATGCGGCGTCAGCTCACTGGGTTTAAACACCACACAGTTTCCAGCAAGTAACGCAGGCACGATGTGGCCGTTGGGTAAATGGCCGGGGAAGTTATAGGGACCAAACACCGCGACCACGCCGTGTGGTTTATGTCGCAACATACTGCGACCTTGGGGCATCGTGCCTTCTTTCTCGCCGGTGCGTTCTTGATAAGCGCGGATTGAGATCTCAATCTTACCAATCATCGCCGCCACTTCGGTCCGAGTTTCCCACAACGGCTTGCCTGTCTCTGCGGCGATCACCTGCGCCAGTGGCTCTTTCTGCGCTTCGAGTAAGACTGCGAATTGCCGAACAATCGCAGCTCGCTCACTAAAACTACGATCGGCCCAGTCATCAAAGGCACGCCGCGCTGCCTGAAACGCTTGATCCACCTGCGCAGCATCCGCGCTTTGACCTTGCCACACGATTTGATTTTTTGCCGGATCGAGCGAAACAAATGCGCGCCCTGCCCCAGCAACCCATTGTCCTGCAATGAATTGAACCTGTTCTGACATGATGATTCCCTTGAAATTATAAACGCGCTAACCGCACCCAATCGCCATCTTGCACTTGTAAGGCATGGGCAAGCTCCGAGGGCAAATTCACCTCTTCGGCATTTTCCGCCACATGCAAATGCGCCCAGCTGGCACGGAAGTTTTGCAATTGGGTATTGCAGATCAAATAGGGTTGGCCACCACTCACCTCGCTGATCCGAACACGCAAGCGACGACTGTTACGGGCGGTGCGGATGTGCTCCAGCTTGGCTTCGACGGTTGGCCCCGCATCAAAAATGTCGACATACCCGGTGGTGGAAAACCCCTCGTTTTGCAACAGTTGTAGTGCTGGACGCGTTTTTTCATGCACTTGGCCAATGACTGCTTGTGCCTCTTTACTGAGCAAGCTGACGTAAATTGGGTATTTAGGCATCAATTCCGCGATGAACACTTTTTGGCCTATTCCCGTTAAATAATCAGCAGTTGGGAAGTCGACCGAGAAGAAATGATCTTGCAGCCATTGCCAAAATGGCGAGCGACCGTCTTCATCCGATACACCGCGCATTTCCGCGATGATGCGATCAGAAAAACGCTGCCGAAACTCTGCCATAAACAAGAAACGAAAACGCGACAGCATTTTACCGTTGTTTTTTTGGCGCCGATGTTCGCGTAAAAACAAGGTACACAGTTCAGTCGCGCCGGTGTAATCGTTGCATAACGTCAGAATATCGACCGTTTTGTAGACATTCAGCGCCCGCGAGGTGTGGACCACTTTGCCCAGATGATAGTTATAAAACGCATCATCCAACCCCACCGCAGCTTCGATAGCGCTGGTGCCACAGATCTCACCCGTTTGGGTATCTTCCAGCACAAATAAGTAGCCTTCGTCGGTTGGCGTGGTGACGACTTTTTCAAAGGTACGTTCCGAGCGGTTAATCTTGCGCTGCAGCAACTCATCATTAACGGGTAAAGAGGTAAATCCATGACCGGATTCGACCGCCATCTCGTACAGGGCTGAAAAATCTGCTGCGCGAATTGGACGAATAATCATCATAGTCGCTTGCTCCACTTGTGACGGGTGCTTCAATCCCATCATTTTTGCTTTATACCCCTGGCCTTGTTGTTTTTATTGGCGTGGCCAGGGCTGGGTTCGTTCTTAGGCGCTGACGACCTTGGCGACCGCGCGTTCAAAACGCTGCATCCCTTCCAAAATGTCTTGCTCAGTGATGATGAGGCTTGGCGCAAAACGCACCACGTCATAAGCAGCCATGAGTACCAGCAACCCTTCAGCGGCCGATGCCGACATGAAGTCACGAGTTATGCATTTGTAGGCAGCACTTAACGCCGCGCCTAACAACATGCCTTTACCACGGACGATATCAAACACCGGATACAACGCATTAATCCGCGCTAATTCCGAGCGGAACAACGCCTCTTTGGTTAATACCGCGGCCAGCAACTCTGGATTATTGATGGTATCTAATGCAGCTTCAGCCACCGCACAGGCCAGCGGGTTACCGCCATACGTCGAGCCGTGAGTGCCCACTTTTAAGTGTTTGGCGATATCCGTTGTGGTTAACATGGCGCCCACAGGGAAGCCACCGCCTAACGACTTGGCACTGGTCAGAATGTCAGGTGTGACGCCGTATTGCATGTAGGCATACAACGCGCCTGTGCGGCCGACACCGGTTTGCACTTCGTCAAAAATCAACAGCGCCTTGTGCGCATCACACAATGCACGTACGCCTTGGATAAAGTCAGCATCGGCTGGGATGATGCCGCCTTCGCCTTGAATAGGTTCCATAATAACGGCACAGGTATTGTCTGAAATCAGCGCTTTTAAACTGTCGAGGTTATTAAATTCTGCATGCAGGATAGCCGCCGGTTTCGGACCAAAGCCATCGGAATAGGCCGCTTGACCACCGACCGTCACGGTAAAAAAGGTACGACCGTGGAAACTTTTGCCAAACGAAATAATGTCTTGTTTTTGCTCACCAAAATTATCCAGCGCCCAACGACGAGCCAATTTTAGTGCGGCTTCATTGGCTTCTGCGCCTGAGTTGGCGAAATACACTTTATCGGCAAAAGTCGCATCAACTAATTTTTTGGCTAAGCGCAGCGCAGGCTCGTTAGTCATGGTATTACTCAAGTGCCATAACTTATTGGCTTGCTCAGTTAAAGCCCCTACTAACGCTGGATGGCAATGACCCAAACAGTTCACCGCGATACCACCGGCAAAATCGACATACTCACGGCCGGCTTGGTCCCATAAACGCGAACCTTGACCGCGAACGGGGATCACAGGGGCTGGTGCATAGTTAGGAACCATCACTTCATCAAATAAAGCGCGATCCACGGTGAAATTCTCTGACATCTTGTTCTCCTCGGATAACTGGGGGTGAGCCACTTCGTGCATAAAATGGCTGCTTTTTTATGCAATTTGAACAGCATTATTGCAGATAAAAAATAGAAAGTCTTTGAACAAAATGGGTACAAGCCAATAAAATCAAGGCTTACAGATAGATTTGCACAAGAAGTGAATAACTAGCTAATGAACGACATAACTATGCAGTTGAAGATCGCATGCCACGTCTGGTGTGGCCTAGCGGCCATCACCAAAAACGGCAGATTGCATGAATATGGCAAAAAAAATTTGCGTTAACCGATTTCAATGGTGGAGGAATCAGTGTTTTTCAGAATAGCGAGCAAGTCTGGCCGCAGTTTTTGTTCATTAAACCACTGCCGAACCTCAATATCGGTGACTAACTTGGCACGGTACAACCACTGGCATTGCACAAAACAAGACGCTTGATGGATAACAACCGCAGCCTGACTGGCGGCTGGATAGTCAGGCCCCTCGGCTAACTGATCCATCAACGAGCCCAAGGGCAGCATACGCATTTTCCAATTGGCCATCAGATCTGCACTCATAAAAGGTGCAAATTCCAACAAGCAACTGGTTAAAAAGCTGCCATCGGCATCCAAACTATCCAAGGCATCGGTCAGCTCTTGGTCTCGTGCATCACGGGCAGCAAACATCGCTTGTTGTTTAAGGTGCTGATAAGTACGCAGATAGGTGCGCGCTACCACAAAGTAACCCAAGGATTGAAACAATGCTGCGCAAAAAGCCAAAAACGGCAGCTCACCGGTTTCACGAGCCAAGCGTTGCGCTGCTCTCGCCGTGTCTAAACTGTATTGCCAAAAATTGTTTTTAAAGGCCGTAAATGGATCGGTCGAATGCGGCAAACAACGTTTTAGTGCCATCAGCGGAATGATTTGTTGCAACGAATCGATGCCAACTAAGCCAAGCGCTGGTTTTAATTCGCGAATGTAGCCAGAGGCATTCTTGCGTAAATTCGGCTGATTTACATATTTGAGAATATCGTCTTTTAACCACTCCACCGGCGTGATCACTTTTTCAAGTTGGCTGAGAGTCACTGCGCGGGCAGCCAGCGTATCTAACACTTGCGGAAACCCTGTGGCTAAATCAAACACGCTACTGGCCACTAGCTCAAACCGATTGAGTTTACTGAATAACTCATCAGCAACCTGATCATGTAAATGCGCTTGGGTGAATTCAACAAATTGTTGGCGAGCGATGATATCGGCTTGACGATTTTGGGCTGCTTGTCGCTCAATATCCAGTTTGCCGCCATCAATGCTGGCTTGCAGCTTGTCACGTTGGGCTTTTTGCTGGGCGTTGCGCTTTTTTAGAGCATAACGGCGATTTCCCGCCTGAAACTCCAACATACAATCAAAAAAACGTTGCTGCATTACAGCGGATATAGCCGTCATGGTTTGTTCTTATCATTAACTCTATCGAAAGTGTGCTGCGCCAGCCCACGCCTGTCAACCAGCCATCGCTGGTCGAATTCCCGCTATCTGTAAAAAGTTCGCCAATAACGCATGGCCTTGTTCCGTTAAGATGGCTTCAGGATGAAATTGCACACTATGTAACGGTAACGACTGATGTGCCATGCCCATAATTTCATCGACGGCGCCATGCTCATCAGTCGTCCATGCAGTGACCATAAAGTCAGGTGGCACACAGCTCGCATCAACCACCAACGAATGGTAGCGAGTCACGCTCAGCGGATTTTTAAGGCCCGTGAACACCGAGCTATTGGTATGCTGAATCAAGGAGTTTTTGCCATGCACCACTTGTTTTGCACGAATCACCTTTCCACCAAAGGCCTGCGCCATCGCTTGATGGCCCAAACACACACCAAGAATTGGCAAGCCTAACGGCGCAAAGTGACGAATGGCAGCCATGCTGATCCCCGCTTCATTGGGAGAACAAGGCCCAGGGGAAATGACCAAGGCCTGTGGAGCAAGCGCGGCTATACCGGCCAAATCGATGGCGTCATTGCGCCGGACCAACGCTTCGACCCCTAGCTCGGCAAAATATTGCACGAGATTCCAAGTAAAAGAATCGTAGTTATCGATCATCAGTAACATAACAAGGCTCGAACAAAAAAATCGTCGGTATGCTATCACAGCTCACCCGTCGCTGGTGAGCACGATTCAGCTCTGGTAAAGTTTAGTCTGACAAGCTGCTTGATAAGTCGTCACTCCGACTTGCCACTAACCATGATATTGAGGACTTTATGCGCTGGTACACGGCGATTCTGCTGACAGGTTTGTCAGCATCCGCTTCGGCATTGCCGGGCGATCTGGTATTCCAAAGTGATTTTGAAAATTCTACGTCAGCATTTAGCTTGGTGAGCGGTTGTAAAGTAGTCACCGAGGAAGCGCGTAACGGTACTTACGCGTTGCAATGTCAAGAAGGCCAAAGTTCCCTGATTAGCCAAAAAGCCATCGCTGAAGCGGGCTTGATGGAGTTTTGGGTCAAACCGGCCAGTCAGTACACCCAATATCGTATCAGCATTATGGCCTCACCATCGCTCAAGGCCGACAGCCTGTGGCAACAAATCGGCTTGATTGAAAACACCGCTGGCTCCGCCAATTACATGGCGCATCGGGTGTCGATTGACGATCCAAGCAAAAAGTTCATTCGTTTTGATATTGAAGCCAGCAATGGCGCTATCGTCTTGGATGATTTAACCATTGAAAGAATTCCTCTGGACACGGCGCTGCAGAAAAACGAAACCCGCATTATGTCGGGCTTACTGGAAAAGTTAAAACAAAACAAAAATGCCGATGTTCAGGCGGAACAACTAAAAGCCTTAGGCAAGAATTATGCGGCGCAATTGGAAACCCAACGCCAGTATTTGGAATATGCCAACGCCATTTACTCCTCGATCACCTTTGTATTGGCCAGTAGCGAACGCAATAAAATGTCCAATCCAATGGCCTATAACTCGTTTCGAGCCATTGTGACCGATGCCAAACGTGTCGCATCACCACTGCAGCAAGCTCGTTTAAATTCGATGATTAAGCCCTTTGGTGATTTGGCGACAGCAACACTCAACGTGGTCAGCGGCGGCACCTATGCCGCATTCTCCGAACCCTTTAAATCGTTTCTGGCGGCTACCTTTGATAAATCAAATTATGAAAATGCCGATTTGAGTCGCAAGGATCGGAAGTTTGCCGAAGAAAATGGACTGAAAATTTACGAAAATGCGGAGAAGTTTTTAAATGAACTTGAGCGTGAACTGCAACAGGTCACGGTGTTAGAGACAGATCTGCAAAATTTGTTGCGCGGTGTCGATAGTTTCCGCAAAGATTTGGATAAACACAGCCGCAATTATATCCAACATGCAGGTCTTGCTCGCTCGCAGGAAAACTTCAGCCGCGCGATGAGCAAGGATGAAACGATTCGGGCGGCGATAGCCAAAGAAGTCGAAGACAAAGTCAGTGTGAAAGCTTTAGCGCTGTTACAAAGCGAAAACAACACGGATTTAGTGCAATACATGCTGCGTACGTCGGAACAATACGAAGCGATGCAGGAGTTCAAAGAGCGCTTTAATGGCTTAACCTCGGCCTTAATCACCTTCTACGATCGATTCGAACGTTCGATTGCGGCGGATCAAAACCCATTTAGTGAAAAAGCCGACCGTGAGGCGTGGGAGCAACATGCTAAACGCGCCCGCGAATATATCAAACAATCTAAAGAAGCCTTCGCCAAAGCCTATATGTAATGGCAAGCGCCCAACAAAAAGCCTCGCAGTTGCGAGGCTTTTTGATTTAATACCGCATGTTAGATTCGAATCTTATGGCAATACAAAGCCTACAGCGTCATGCACCTTGGCTAAAGTGGCCGCCGCACGAGCACGTGCTTCAGCCGCGCCCTTGGCCATCACTTGTTGCATCACCGTCTGATCGGCACGTAACTCACGGAAACGTTGTTGCACAGGCTCTAACAACGCAATCACCGCATCAGCGACATCGCCTTTTAAATGACCGTACATTTTACCTTCGTACTCGTTCACCAATTGTTCGACGGACTTGCCAGTCACCCCGGACAAAATACTCAACAAGTTCGCCACGCCTGGTTTGTTGTCGATGTCATAGGCCACGCGTGGCGGGTCTTCTGAATCTGTCATGGCTTTTTTGAACTTTTTGCTGATCATTTTCGGATCTTCCAATAAGCCCACAAAATTCCATGGATTCTCATCCGATTTTGACATCTTTTTCGTTGGTTCTTGCAAGCTCATCACACGGGCAGCCACCGGCGGGATATAAGGCTCAGGCACGGTGAAGACATCACCGTACAAGGCATTAAACCGCATCGCGATATCGCGCGCTAATTCCAAGTGTTGCTTTTGATCATGGCCTACCGGCACTTGATTGGCTTGGTACAACAGAATATCTGCCGCCATTAACACTGGGTATGTGAACAAACCGGCATTGACGTTATTGGTATGACGCTCGGACTTATCTTTAAACTGCGTCATCCGCGACAACTCACCAAACTGAGTATAACAGTTTAAGATCCAGCCCAATTGGCTATGCTCTGGTACATGTGACTGCATAAACACGCTGCTGCGAGCTGGGTCGATACCACAGGCTAAGTACAACGCCAATGAATCTAAGGATGCTTCGCGCAGCGCCTTTGGATCTTGTCGTACAGTGATCGCATGCAAATCCACGATGCAATACAAGCAGTCATAGTCATCTTGCATTTGATCCCACTGCCGTAACGCGCCCAAGTAATTGCCAATGGTCAATTGACCGGATGGCTGGGCGCCACTTAAAACGATGGGTTTACGGCTTGGGTTTGTCATGCTGGTCCTACTCTTTACTTAAATTCGTAACATGCTGCTGCAGTTGAGCGCAGTCGGCTAAAAAGCTCTCGATTATACGCGCTTCCATCGGCTTGGAAAGTCGTGTTAGCGACGTGCTGGTACTTTTGCCAGCTCATCACGCATTTGTGCAATCACAGTGGCATAATCTGGGGCATTAAAAATCGCGGAACCCGCGACAAACATATCTGCGCCGGCCGCCGCGATGTCGGCGATGTTGTCCACTTTGACACCACCATCAATTTCTAAGCGGATCTCACGACCTGAACGGTCGATGATCTCGCGCGCTTTGGCCAGTTTATCCAAGGTTCCAGGGATAAAGCTTTGTCCACCAAACCCCGGATTTACCGACATCAACAACACCACATCGACTTTATCCAACACATAGTCCAGATAACTTAACGGCGTCGCGGGATTAAATACTAATCCCGCTTGGCAGCCTTGATCTTTGATCAGTTGCAGACTGCGATCGACATGGCGGGATGCTTCTGGGTGAAAGGTAATAATTGAAGCGCCCGCTTTGGCAAATTGTGGGATCAACGCATCCACCGGTTCGACCATTAAATGCACATCGATGGGCGCAGTGATGCCATAATGCCGAAGTGCCTGACATAACATAGGCCCAAACGTCAGATTAGGTACATAGTGATTATCCATCACATCAAAGTGCACCACATCCGCACCTGCAGTGAGTACTCGAGCGACGTCATCGCCTAAACGAGCCAAATCTGCAGACAAGATGGAAGGGGCTATCCAATAAGGCAACATAAGCAGTCTCCTGAAATAAGTGATGCAACTTTACCGTAAAATCGTGTTGGAACCCAGCAACAGTCAGCTTTAGGCTCGACAACAAATGCCCAAAAAACAAGCAGTAACGCACCAAGTTGGCGCAATATTTTCAAAGATACAATATTTTTACGCGCTATCTTATTGATTTCATACTACATTATGAACTGGCACAGTTTTGGTATCGTTCTCGATGCAACATTCATCTAAGGGCAATAAAACATGAAAAAAATGACAGTAAAAGCAACACGTTGGAGCAAATCCGTCACATTAACAGCAGCCGCAGTTTTGCTGGCAGGTGCAAGCATCAGTGCAAATGCGGTCACAGTGACAGGTAATGTGGGTTATGTATCTGACTATTTATTTCGCGGTATTTCTCAAACCAATGAAGGTATGGCGCTGCAAGGTGGTTTGAACCTGAATTCCGATAGCGGCTTTTATTTGTCTACATGGGGCTCAAACATCAAATTTGGCGACGGTTCTATGGAACTGGACGTGTTGGCAGGCTGGACTGGCAAAGTCAGCAATGATTGGACGCTCGATGTGGGGGTGATGCAATATCGCTATCCAAATGGTGATAACGCCACTACCGAATTTAACTTTGTCGAAGCGTATGTCAAAGGAACTTATAAAGATTTTGTGTTCGGTTATGCCTATGCCAATGATTACTTCGGCGCTGGCGTAGACCAATACCATTACCTGTCAGTCGACCATACGTACGCCTTACCCAACGATTTCAGCATCGTATCGCACTTAGGTTATAACCTGTTTGAAGACGACGAGCAGTTCCAAACCTTCTTAGCTGCAGGCCCTGTCTCAGACAGCAACTATATCGATTTTAGTGTCGGCGTGGCCAAAAGCATCCTAGGTGCTTCCGTTGCGTTGAAGTATGCAGGAACAAATGTCAGCGATTCAGCGCAATGCAACCTGTGTGATAATCGTTTGGTATTTAGTGTCAGCAAATCGTTCTGATCGAGCTTGGCAGCATAGGACGAAATGGGCAGCAGAATTGATGCTTGATTGAACAGCGCATTTTTGTTAGGATCTGGTTAATTTTCATCCAAACGGAAATGCGTATGAAATTACTAACAGCGATCAAGTGTGGTCTGTTGCTCAGCGCGCTGGGGACTGGTGTCTGGATGACACAGCAACCCGACGCTGAAGTTGCCAGTTGCAGTACAGTCGTACACACACAGTTTGATGGAAGCCAAACCTTAGAGCTGTCGTGTTTGCAAGTTAATCAACCGAGCTGGAGCAACTGGTTAACCGGTAAAAGCCGCTCCACACAATTCCACTTCATCGATTTGGTGGAATTGTTAGGTCAGTTAAAACCGACTCACGAGAATCCATAAAAAAAGCACCTAAGGGTGCTTTTTTTATGCGTGTATCACATCCCTCTTGGACTAGGGTGATTCCACGTCTGCACTGTAATACGCAAATAACTCACCGACCTTGCCACGACTTGCGCCTTTTTGACTGATTGACCGCCCGACTTGAATGGCGGTTAATTCAGAGCCTTGATAAATGCGCCGCGTCAGGCTGGTATCATGGTTACTAATCAATACTGCATGACCTTGCTGCTGTGCTTGCTCGGCTAACAGAGCCAAATCGGCTTGATCATCCAAGGTAAAACTATTTTTAGCATAAGCGGTAAAACTAGCGGTTTTGGATAGCGGCACATAAGGCGGATCGCAATACACCACTGAGTTTGCAGGTAAATGTGCAAACACATCGCGATAACTTAAGCAGGTAAACTCCGCTTGCTGCGACTTTTCAGCAAAAAACCACAGCTCTGCTTCCGGGAAATACGGCTTTTTGTATTTGCCAAAAGGCACATTAAATTCACCGCGCTGGTTGTAACGGCACAAGCCATTAAAACAATGCCGATTTAGATACAAAAACAACGCAGAACGCTCAGTGGCATCAACACTGCTATTAAAGCGTTGGCGAATGCCTAAGTAAGTTTCTTTATCATTAAAGGCCGGGGTGAAGTATTCCCGAGCTGCTGCGATAATCTCGGTCGGATGCTGTTGCAACAGACGATACAAATGGATCAAATCAGCGTTGATGTCATTTAAGACATAGCGTGAGTAGCGCGTATTTAAAAACACGGACGCCGCTCCGACAAAAGGCTCAACCAACACATCAGCCTCAGGCAAATGACCTGATATCTGCTCGACTAACGCGTATTTGCCACCTGCCCATTTCAGAAAGGCGCGTTGTTTATTCGATTTTTTAGCCACGCGATCCTGCTTACTGCTGATTGATCTCAGCCTGTATATCGGCTAACGATTTTACAAAGCCTTGCTGCAATGCACTTGGCAAGGTTGATATACGGGCTTTGGCTTTGGCACTATCACCAAAAGGAGCCAGCACGACTACCAACTGCCGTTGACCATTTTTGCGTCGTTCATACACAAAGGTTTGCAAAGAGGCGTACGACTGCTGGAAACTTTTTAAGGCTGTCTCGTTAGAAAACACCACCAGCTGCAACGCCACTTGTGAGCCTGACATGGCTAACAGATCTACTTCTTGGAATTTAAAACTGGAAGAAGCTTTTACTGGTGCTGGTTCAGTCTCTGCAACCACAGGCGTTTCAACACCGCCCGCTTCGGATGCTAATTCATCAGCCACATCCATAGGGTTGGGTTTGACCAACACCGGTTTTACTTCGGTTTCAGCCGCCAATTCGGTGGTTGTATCGCTGGCAGGCTCTGATGCGACTGGTGTTAGTTCTGGCGTTTTGCTCGCAACAGGTTGTTCTTTCAGCGGATCCATCAATTGCTCGTTGGAGACTGCTGGTTTTTCCGTTTTCACTGCAATAGGCTCAGCCGGAGTAGGTTCGGCAGGCGTCGTTTGCGGTTGAATAGCTTGCGGCTCTGGTGTAACCGCCGCAGTGGTTGGCGTCGACGGAGCGTCTTTGCCAAAATCAAATTCTGCTGGACGCTCTAGTTTGCTGGCACTGCCCGCTGCAGGATCGGCTTTTTCCAGTTTATTGACCAAGGCATCAATTTCTTGTTTGGAAGGTTGGGGTTTCACCATGGCAGGCGCAGGAGCGCTGGTAACCGCTTGCTGCTCTTCAGGCAAATACGTCAGTTGGCCAAGACCTGCCGCAGCTTGTTGTTTTTCCGTCCACATCCAGAAGATCACCACCCCACCAATCAGTGCCATACCGGTGATAAACACGGCTAAGGGTGATATCCCAGAAGGCTGTACCTGTTTGGCTTTTTTTACAGGCGCTTTAGCAAGCTGTGGATCTAAGAGAAAATGCAAATTGCCATTGGCGCGATCTAGGCGATCTGCCAAGGTCAGCGTACCAAAGTCTTGGTCTTTTAATAACACGCGTGCATCATCAAGCGAGGCACTGGCCAGCGGTAAATTTAACTCGGCATGCGGATCGTGATGCTCACCAAGCGCAATGACTAAACACGGTAATTCAGCCAGTTCGCCCCACAATTCATCTGGTAAGTCATCGGCTTGATCAATCACCAGACCCAATGGTTGTGCGGACTGACGCTCTCCCACCAACTGAATTAATCGCTTGTGCCCATCGCCACCAAAACCGAACCAATTATCCAGCAAATGTTGACGAATTTGAGCTGGAGAAAAGGCCTCAGAGGCGGTCAGTAATGCCAAGTTAAAGTCTTCGGATAATAAATCTGCAATGGCCAACGCCATGGTCGACTTGCCAGTCCCTGCGCCACCCACCACCCGAATATGTTGGTAAGGGTTAAACTCCAACTGAAAAATTAACCGGTCTAACCATTGGCGCTGCGACGGCAGTAAGCCTTGCAAGCTCGCCAGTTTTTGATGCAAATCAGCCATGAGATGTTTGAAATACCTGCAATAATTCAGTTTCTGTGACGTCGTCTACCAGTAAGGCTTGTCCGGGTTGCGACATCAGTACAAAACGCATTTTACCCGCTTTCACTTTTTTATCGGTTTTCATGTAGGGTAAAAAGTGCTCAATCGACATGCCCGATGGCGGCGCTGTCGGCAAATGATAAGCCGCAATCAACTGTTCAATCGCATCGACTTGCGAAACCGTCAACCAGCCGCGGGCAGCAGACAATTTTGCCGCCATTACCATACCAACCGCTACGGCTTCGCCGTGCAACCAATGACCGTAGCCAAGCCAAGCCTCGATAGCATGACCAAAGGTGTGGCCTAAGTTTAATAAGGCTCGATCACCTTGTTCCGTTTCATCACGGCTGACAATGTCTGCTTTCATTTGACAGCAGTGGCGAATCATTTGGCTAAGTTCGGGTTCTTGCAACTTCGAAATGGCAGCCGCGTGTTGGATAAGCCATTGGCTAAACTCAGCATCCCCTAACAAACCGTATTTGATCACCTCTGCCATGCCTGCTGCAAACTCTTGCTTGGGCAATGAACTGAGCATGGCGGTGTCAATCAGCACCGCTTGAGGTTGCTTAAACGCGCCAATCATATTTTTGCCAAGCGGATGATTAACCGCCGTTTTGCCACCGACAGATGAATCGACTTGCGACAGCAGTGTCGTTGGGATTTGAATAAAGTCGACGCCGCGTTGGTAACAGGCGGCAACAAAGCCGGTCATATCACCAATAACTCCACCGCCTAACGCAACTAACAGGCCATCACGCGGGAATTTTTGTTCAAGCAAAAATGAACAAATGTGCTCAAACGTCGACAACGTCTTGAAGGCTTCGCCATCAGCGACTTCACAATAAC
>JACCDV011042960.1_pt1 | contig 24681 bp, 7 predicted proteins | sample 7446131 | NCBI WGS metagenome assembly JACCDV01 (sample SAMN15323448, study PRJNA562643) | freshwater metagenome | isolation source: river surface water | place: USA:Blue River Watershed | collected 2017-08-17
GTTTTATTAATATTTTCCAAAAGCGTTTGATAATATATTTTTAGATTTAATTTATATATATATTGATCTAGATAATAAAAAAGTAAATTATGTTTACAACTTTTACAATTATTAAATTTTTAATATATTTGATACTACTTAATTGCTAATAGAAGATACATAATTTTATAAAAAACAAATTTAAAAAATATATTCGTATTTATAATAAAATTAGATATAATTAGAGCAAGATATTAATCTTAATCTTTTTATAAGTTTTGATAGTGAAATATCAATTTCTTTATTTTATTAAACTTAAAAGGATATAAAACTATAATATATATTAGAAAATTTTGAGTCAAAGTTATTTGAAAATAACACTTTTGATTAATATAAATAAGCTGAGATGGATTTATGGATAATGAATAGCTAACTAATTTATAATTAAAAAGAAAATTAAATTAATAATAAAATAACCCTTACTTAATATTTTAAAGCAAATAAAAATATTTAAAATAATGAAAATAGCGATAATTTTATCTTGCTAAATATATTATAAGATACTTTATATAAAGAGAATAAATAACTAAAAGAGGATATTTTTGAATTCTATAATTATTAAATTAAAATTGATATTGGATAGATAATATAATAGGCTATTTTTAATTAATAAACAGAAATTAACAATATTGAATTTATCAAAATTTTATATTAAATATATAAAAACTAACAAATACAAATTTAAAAAATTATAAATTTATAATTATTATTCTAGTTGATGGATTGATGTTATTGATTACTTTTTCTTTTATATTTTTTTATTTATTTAATCTTTAAACTATAAATATCTTGAATCCTCTAATATTTATTCCTTATTAAATTTAGGTACTTTTGAGGAATATTTAGTCTTTAATACAATCACTAATTATGGTTCCTATTAATCCTATTACATGTTGAATATACATAATTTAGAACTGAGACTTTTTAAGTATTTAAAGAAAAGATAAATTTCATTCTAATTATCATCTAATATATCTTCGGTTGAGTTTTTCTTTTTATTCAAAACTGTTTTCACAAATTTATCTCTATTTTTCTTAGAGAAAATAATATAAGTAAAATCTACCGTTAATGATTACTCTTAGTTTTTAAGCTCTTCTATCAAATTGTTAACTTTTTATTTTAGTTTTATTTTTGATTCTTCTGTTATAAGATTGAAAAAGTTTTACTTTTCATTATTTCCCTCTTTTATCTCAAATAGCTTTTTTGACTATTAATCTAAGTAAATAAAGTTACCTTATAAATCAAGAACAGATATTCCATATTTAATATCCCCATTCTAGGCTTATTATAAATCAAGAATTTTGTCTAAATTGTAGTTGATTTATTCTGTTGTTTTAAATTTCTAGGTCACGTTAGAACCATTCAAGTCGATTTCTAAATTATAATCAGAAAGTTATTTTTTAAGTAAAATGTCATCAATGACTTCTCACATAGTGGCAGGAACCAAATCATAAGATTTTAATAATATAAGAAGCTAAAAGAAATCCTCTTAATAGTGTCCATCATCTAAAAGAAACTTGCTTAAAACCTCTTATAATAAAACTTATGATTTTATTCCATGCCTAGATAGCTTTTCAGAGCTTTTAATGTAAGTTACTAATAAGTTTATTAAATCACTGTAAAAATTCTTATCTTATATTTACGTCAACAGTTAAAAATGGCTTTCGAACATTACATTTTCTATTTTTCTATTAATTTATAACTAGTTTTTGTTTCCTAGAAACCTTTCTTTAGACTACAAAGAAGATCATTCTATTGTTCAAAAACCTTCTTAGTTTTTTATAATATTTTATTTTTTAATAATGTCTTGATCATTGATCATGAATTATAAGTTTAATTAACTTTTATTTATAAATTAGATAAACACTTTATAAATATACAATTTAGAAACCTTTCAATTAGTAGATAACATTTAAGAAGAAAGTGAAATATTATTTATTTCTTGTGACTCTATCTTTGGAATGTTATTTGTTCTTACTAATTCATATTACAAGGTTTATCAGATACAAATAAATGAATAAAACAAATTTTGGTAATTTAATAAGATTTAAAGAAGGATTTATAAAATGAGATAAATTTACTCAAGTTAAATCTGCTATATTAAATAAAGAATATTTAATTTTAATATAAAATCAAGATTAAAAATAGCATATATAGATATATTCTTGTTTAGGTATAAAATAAAAACAATCATTTTCGCTTTAAAAAATAAAAATTACAAATTAAATTGAAACTAATATGAATATTATAAGCATTTATTAACTTAACAATTAGTTTGTTATTTAAACATAAAATACTGTTATTTGGATGCCATTGAATAATGTTTTAGGTTCCCAAGAAACAATTTTTGAAAAATTATAATATAAAGTAATTGAGTTTTAAAAAAACATTAATGAATGTTATATTTTTAATGAATAATTTATAATAATTAAAATTGGATTTTTTAAATTATTTATCTACTAATTTAATTAAGAAAATAGCCTTAGAGAAATTGAAGTAATAAATTTTCACTAGGAAATTAATATTATTTAATAGTCTTGTTAATATAATGATAATAACAATTTTGAATTTTATATTATTTATTAAGATAAAGAATTAACTAAAATTAATATAATATATGATTTGAATCGATCTAATTTTTATGTATAAAAGTAGTTTTTAATGGTTAGTAAAACTCTTTATTTAAATTATGAAATTATAAATTATTAAAAATAGAAAATATTTATCTCTATTCATTAAGGTAAATTAAAGTTTTATTTAGCATAATAAAATCATTAATTTATTTAAAAACTCAAAACTTTGTATTTATAAGATTATTTTGCAACTTTCAAAGAAAAACAAAAAATTTCAAAATAAATAAGAGAAAACATGTAATATTGCCACTAGTATATTTATAATAAATATTTTTTTGTTTTTAATGAAAAATAGAATACATTTAGTATTTATGGTTATTAATCAAATTTAATAAGATTAATATAATTAGACGATTATTTTAGCTAATAAATACATTTATATATTGATGTTATTAAAATACAAAAAAATGAGTATTTGTTTTATGTTATTTAAAAATAGAATTTATTCTTATTATTTATTAGGTTTAATCATAATCATATAATAAAAGTTGTTGATTATTATTTGTTCTTTTAAAATGAGTTTCAATATGAAAACATTAAGATTTTAAATTTTATAAAAAAATTAAATTAATAAAAGATATCAATATAAATATTTGATAAAATCAAAAAGTAAATTATTGAATATAGAGTTTGTTTATAAGAACAAACTATATAAAATCTATGAATAGTATAATTAGATAATAATATTATTTTAATAAAGGGATTATAGGACTAATAGTTCTATTATAAATATTTATTATTAACATAAGAAAATATTATTTATTTTTATAAGAAATATGATTAAAACTAATTGAAATTAAATCTTGCTGATTAATAATAATATTTATAAAATGTTATTGATGTTGCTTTTAAATAAGATTTTCTTATAATTATTACATTATAGGGGTTGTTATTATTATTTATTAGTTAGAATCAATTTTATCATGATTTTATAATAAATAGTAGCTAGTTTATAAGTATATTTATTTAATAAAAATATATTTAATATATTGACAAAGTTGTAATTAAAAAAATATAACAAAATAGAATTGTTTTAAAAAACAGAGGTAAAAAAATACAGATAAATTTATCATAGAAAAATAAAATTTAATCGTAATTAAATTAATAATATTAAAATAAAAAGATTATATAAGATTATGTAAAATATCTAATTAATACAGAACAAAAATAAAAACTAAACAATATATTAAAGCAATAAAACTAAAATATTTTATTAACAAAAATCTATATTTAAGATTAAATAAACATAATAGAAAATATTGATTAATCTGATATTTATAATTTTTCATAGGAAACTAGATAATTAATTGATTAATATGTGAATTAGTAATAAGATTATGATTATTTTTATTATTCATTTAATTGCTATAAAATTGATTAAAATTACTCTGACATTTAATTATTAATGCTTTAACTTTCTTAAAATTAAAATATTATTCTTGGTTAAAATACTTTCAAGATTAATGATTTTAAATTAAATTGTTATTCTCTATGGATTGATTAGGATTCAATTTTAATAAATTATTTAGATAAACTGATAATTAAAGATTTTTAAGAAACAAAAGAAATTGAACATTTAATTATATATTTTATAATTTTAGGAAAATAAAAAGCTCTTTCACAATTAGTAAAAAGATATCCAAATTATTCTCATTTAAGTAATTTTTTTAATTAAGATTTTTAAATGGAAAAATCTTAAAACTAATCAATATAAAATGCCTTTGTTTTAAAGTCAAAATTATGATTCGAGTTAAGTTGTGGATTTTTCTTTTTAGGAAAAGATTATTTATCTGCTATATAAATATCCCTAAATGATTTATAAGATATAAATTTAGCCATTTTGATATATAGAGTTGTATGAAATAAGAAGTTATTAGAAAATAATTAATTAATAAATCTACAGAAATATATTTCAACCTTTTTCGAAAATAAATTATCCTATATTTGCTCTATTTTGATTAACTATATATTTGAAGACTATCAACGTGTTTATTATTAGATAAATAATTATACAAGAAACCACTATAGTTGCTATAATAATAAACCAATATTAATTTTTGAGTAAAATATACATAATATTTAGAATATTTTAATTCATTTAAAAGAAAATGAAAATTTTTAAAATATAAAAGATATTTATTATGAAATTAATAATAAATATATAAAATTTCAATTAATTAATACCAAAAATCACTTTATTTAACTTGATATTATAATTAAAGATTCTTAGTTATAAAAAAATCCGAATTTACTCTAAATAGTTTAATAAGTTAATTTTTAATATATATAAACTCTTATAATATAAAATATTAATATTAAAGAGATATAAGATTAGATTAGATTTTTATAGAAATATTTGGATATTTAAGACGTAATAGCGTTATAATATATTAAAAATTAACTTTTTATTAATAATAAAGATCTTTTGATATTTTATTTTCTATTAAATCTATAATAGAAAATATTAAAGCTAATATAAAAATCTAAATAAGTAATAATATCTCTAATATAAAATAAATTAGCGAAAATATTATGCTAGTTCTAAAGTCTATGTTATGATAGAATATAATTTGATTAATATTGAGAATTTATCTATTATCTTTAAGAATTATAATAAAACTGTTAATTAATTAATATAACAATCATAAATGATTTCAAGATAAAATTAGCTGTATTTGATTGTTTATAAAGTATTCTAAATTTTGATTATGAAAGTTGTATTTGTTTACTAAATGATAATATATATAACACATAGAACACTATAAAAATTAAAAATAACGAGTTTTAAATCAATAATTCTAATTTATTTAATTTTATTACTAATTTAATAAATATTGAATTATTTAATTTTATTAAAGAAAAATTTCATTCTTGAAAAGTTGTTGATTTATTAGAATAAGCGAAATTTCATTTGAAAAATAATAATTGAAAATATAAAAATATTGATTTTGATGATGAAACAAAACAGTAAATTTAAATATTTATAAATTAACTTGAAACAAATGATTATTAAAATCTTTAAACATGTAATTAAGAGCCTTTTTTATATTTTATATTATAAAGCAAAATAAAAAGAGATTATTTAGTATAAAAAACACGTTTAATAGAAAATTTAAACAATAAACTTTAAACCGTTGAGTTATAGCAAAAATATTAGAATAACAATGGGTTTACAATATTTTAACTAAAACCAAAATACGTAGCATTAGGAATATAAACAAATTTAAGTGTAAAAAACATATTTTCTTTTTAAGAAGGAAGTTTTATTAATCTTTACATATTAATAAAAGGTTAATTATAATAAATAAAATTATATTAGAAATTTTTAGAAAATTAAAATAAAGAATTCTCTAATAAAAGTAAAATTTTTGATTAATTAGAATAAAACTCAAATTAAAATGATCATTGGTTATTAAATTAATAATAAGACAAATAACTTTCTATTATTTAATAAGAGATTAAAAGCTAATTAAAAATGGTTAAAAGTATATAGAATAATTATATCATTGCTTAAATAAGCAAGAAAGATGGTTAAAATCATCAATATTAAAATATTTAAATAATTAAGAGCTTTTCTACTCTTCCAATTTTTGTTTATAGCAAGAATAATGAATTTTACATTTGCTAATGGCATAATCTTTAACTTTTGTTTACTTATAAGTTTTATAACAAAAGATAAATTGATTTAATTGCAATACATGAAGATAGTTAAAAAATAGCATTTTTATTTAATGATTAAACATGTACTGTGATATAATTTAATATATAGCTATTTGATATAAAAATAATATAAGAATTTGATAATTAAACTCTAATTAACATTTTCTTTAATTATTATGGAACTGAGATTATACTATAAGATAGCTAGTTATATTTACATGTATTTTCATTTATTTAAGATGAAACTATTAAAAAATTCTAAGATTAAGATTTATGAGAAATAGAATTTCATAATTTATAAAATGAAAAATAGGTGATTGGAATCGACACAAAATAAAACCAAATTTTAATTTACTCAAAGTAAGAAATTTTAAAAAGAAAAATATTATTTGAAGATTAATTATCAATTAAACTATTCTATATTTATTAATAAAAAAGTTAAATTTTCGCATTAATAAATAATGATATTACTGTTATTAGCTTAATAGATTTAAAACCAATATATAAGATTAATATAGAACATATAAAAAACGATAAAGATATTTCTGATATCCATATTATTTAAGATTTCTTATTTTTAGGATTTTCAAATAGTGAAGTTAAATTTGTTACATTTGTTTAATAATATTTATAATGAATTAATATAATGTATAAAAAACAATATTTGATAATAAGCGTAAACAAATATAAATTCTAACACCTAAAAGTTGAAATAAATAAGAATATATTTCTTATAATATGCTCAGTAAATCTTTAACTCCAATTTATTGATAATAAACGGGTTTTAATAAGATATATTTTAAGCAAAATAAATACCATGAAAAAGAAACTAACATTCATAATATATAAACATAATATAAAGAAATGAATTATAAATTTAAAAAAATTGAGAATTTCATAAATAATTAATAATTTAATATAAATAAAGAAATATCTTTGATAAAATAAAATAACTAAAAGAATAAAAAAAAAATATTAGAATAAATTCAAACTATTTTTAATATTAAACAGAATAAACAAATATCTAAATATGAAGATTATTTATGAATTTTAAATAAAACAAATTAAATAATAAACTCTATTAAATTGTTTAAAAAGAGTTTGAATTCAAAGTAAATTTCACAAACTGATCTTTAATTTTTTGAATTAAAAATAAATTTATTAAAAAACTAATAATGACTTTTAAAGTTAAAATAATTGCCGTTACAATAAGAATAAAATTTAGATGGAATCATAAACTAAATTAATAAGATTATTTCCTCAATAAATTCATAGTAACTATCTGTTATTTCTTTGTCATAGATAAAATCAAATAATACAAGTATACTAAAATCTTTAAAATATAGAACTTTTGAGAATTGCTCTATATTATCTACAAGTTAAATTAAAGACAAAAGCTCTATCAAAAAGCTTAATCACCTGGATACAAAAACAACGATTAATATAAAATGCGCTAATTAAGATATAAGAAAAGAAAATTTACAGCATTAAAGATAAAATGATACTTCAATAGAATCAAATATAAATATTTCAGATGAAGAGCCGTTGAATATATATTAAAGTTTGGTTTTTCAAATTTAATAATTTAAATTATAGTTATTATAATGATAAAATTTTTTATTTATTATTTAATTTTTTAATTCATTAAATTAGAGTATTGCAATAATTTTATATTGAAATCCTTTGGTATGAGAGGCTTAGTAGAGCCAGATAGGAAAAGCACATTGTGTCCTAATATTGGTAAAAACTGCTGCTCTTAAATAGACTAATTATAAATATATAAGAATTACAATGAATTTTATCGAGGAGATTTAAATTCTTTTTATTCAAATCAACTTGGAAAAGCGGAAAAACTCAAATAATTTTACATTGAAAATTTAAGTACTTTGGATTTTAATAGTATTTTAAGCCAATTCTAATCGATAACTGAATTAGATAAAAAACCTTCTTAGTTTGAAATTGATCATTTGAAAAAACTTATTAGTTTTATAGGAAAGATAGATATTAATGTTATGATGGGTTCTTTGGTATAAGTAAGCGAGTAAGAAAATAATTTTTATTAAAAAATATTAGAAAGTAGAAAAGGATTTTATTGTAATCTTTGTGCATTTTCTGCTGGTAAAAATATAGATATTGTTAATGAAAGAGTCATTTATAGTGGAGAAATGTGTTTAGATTTATTATAAAATTCTTTTCTTTTTATTTAGAAAAAATCTGAATCGATTTATCAAATTATTTTACTTTTTGATGAATTATTTTATTTGCTTTTTCATAAGCCTTTAATTTCTTAAAATTTTGATTGATAAATTTTACATAAATATAGAACGGAGACTTAAGAATGTGAGAAAGAAGGATTGGTACAAAGCAAAGGATATTAGTCTGATTTTAAGTCTAATAAGAAATGTAAGAAAATATGTTAGAACTTTCTATTAAATAACTTTACATATATGTATGATGGTGATTCGAATATAATTACGGATTTTTTGAATAACATATAGTTAATTGGAGCAGAAACTAAATTTTTCTCAAAGGATGTAAAATAGTCAATAGTTTTCTAATCCAGAGATAATACAACTAATTAGAGAAAAGTATAGTTCTAATTGAATAACTATACTTTTTTAGGTAAAAAGTATTAAAAATATGATATTGCTAATTATATATATAAAGAGATTGCAGATTTAAGGTTTAAAGGTAAAAGTAATATAAATCTAAGTAGAATCTAAAGTAATGATGTAATTAGAATATCAAAAGATAAAATATATGATGAAATATCTTCTACTAATTTTAAGCAAAATTCCTATTAAATATTCCCAGTAAATTCATAACCTCTTTTTTTGCATACTTATATTCCAAAAATTACCAATAATTTAAAAGGAATTAATGTTTTCTAAGACATTAAAAGAAATAATTTTGATGTTCCTTTAGAAGCATTTCTAAGTTTAACACAAAACTAATCCAGTAATTTAAGCAATTTAGGAGAGGTTTTAATTCCAATAGTAAAAGATATGTTGGAACGAATTACCATAAAGGAAATCGTTGAATTTTAATCAGATTATTCCCTTACATTTTAAGATTATAAAATAATATTAATGAAAATCAAATAGTAAGATAGCTGATAATAGGCTGCAATATCAAGGGGGTTATTAAACAAAGAATAAAGTGAGGGAATTGGATAAAAAATACTGAGAATATTCTTCGATTATTAATAAATGTAAAATATTATAATTTTTAATTTTTCTCTTTGTAATATAATGTAAAAAATTCAATTGAATTTATTAACAAACCCAGATAATGATATTTTTAATAGTTTGAATAATGTATTATAATAAGAATATTTTCACTGTTATATAATGGTAATAAGTTTTACCAATTTTATCTATTAAAAATTCTTTTATATAATTATATTTGAATTAAAAAATAGAAAAAGAAGCATAAACAGGCTTTATAAAGATTTTAAATAAAATAATTCCGTAAAATATCTTAACTGGTCATGAGTTTTATTTTGAAAAACTTTCTTTATAAAAAAACAAGCAAATTTCTCATTCGGATTAATTTTCACTTTTTTATGATACTAATAATGATAGTTATTTATAATAAAAAATAATAGATTTGTTTTTATAAGAAACCATAAAAGATTTCTAATCTATACAAATAATTGATGATAAAGCTGATTAAAATGCATAAATATCTGTTTTGTCTTGTTTGGATAAAATATTCTTAAGAATATTTTTAGGATTTTTTGAAATTTAAGAAAATTCAATTAATTTTAAGATAATATTTCCAAAACTAAATTTCTCTTTAACTAAAATCGATTAATAAAAAAATGAAATATATTTTTCTTAAAAAAGTTTAACTTTATTGTTATTAGGTAAAAATTTAAGTTAATAAATCCCTTAAGAAGATTATTATGGATTTATAACTTTAAAAAATAAAGAAATATCAGTGATTTCTTAATAAAATCTATAAAAATGTAATTAAAAATAAATATATGGATTTTATACTTATAACTAAAATTTTGATGAAATATCACTAATAAACAACTAATATGTAAGATAAAACTTATGGACTTTTGTAATGATATATATTTTATGAAGAGATATTAAAACAAAAACATCTTTATCTAAAGAATAGGCCTTTTTTTAATTATTATTTATTAACTTTAAATAAGGAAAATAACCATTAATATATTGTATAAAGATTAATGATTATTAAAATATAGAGTTTTCTTAAAATAATTACTCATTTTAAATAGATAAAAGCAAAGCTCTTTAGAGAATAGATTTAATATAGATGCATTTAAGCTAATAATATATAAAAGAATAAAATTGTTATAATAATAGTTCTTAAATCTCAATTGATACAAATAATCAAAGTTAAACCTAAAACTATAATGATAAAACCTAAAATGAAGATTTAAGAACAACTTTAGAAGAAGTAAAATAATAAATTAACACCTTAGGAATAGCAATGTAATAAATAACAGAAACTTTGAATATTTTTGCAAAAAAATTTGAGAATTAAGAAACTTAAAAACATCAGTGTAATTGTTTATTAAATTTAACTAATAATAAACCAAGTTTTTTAATAGAAAAATCTTTACTAGAAGGAATATAGGATTAAAGCTAAGAGTCTAAATAAAAGCACAATAGATCAATAAGCAATAATCAAGTTTTATTTTCTTTTAAATCTCTATCAGTTTCAGATTTAACGGAAGGTTAGTTAAAAGTAGCTTAAAATGATAAAAGAGAAGCGTTATTAAATATATCTGAATAAGGAGCAACTAGAAAAAAATCTCATAAAAGATACAACACAGATCAACTATAATTAAACTAAGAAGTTTTATGTTAATCACATAAAATAGAAGAAGCATAGTAATTAGTTAAATTTTCAACAAAATATGAAAAATACATAAACAAGCAAAATTAATAAATAATTATTAAAAATAAAACGATAATAATATTTAATGTCGAATCAAATTGATTCTTCAGTTTAATAATAATTTTTTGTTATTAAAAAACTTGGTAAAGGAGCTTATGGTATTGTTTGGGAAGCGGTTAACAAAATCACCGGATAAAAGGTTGCAATAAAAAAGATTTTTGATGCATTTTAAAATTCCATCGACGCTTAAAGAACTTATAGAGAAGTCATTTATCTAACATAATTAAATGGTCATCCAAACGTGATAAAGCTATATAGTTTAATAAAAGCAGAAAATAATAGAGATTTGTATCTAATTTTTGAATTGATGCAAACCGATCTTTACAACGTATAAAATAGTTAAGATTTAAATTCTTTATAAAAGTGTTTTATTTCATATTAGCTATTTAAGGCATTGAAATTTATTCATTCTGCAAATTTAGTGCATTGAGACTTGAAACCTTCAAATATTTTAATAAATTAAGATTGTTGAATAAAACTTGCAGATTTTGGATTAGCAAGACTAATTTAAGAGTAGAAAAATGATAACATGGAATCAGTATCTGATTATATTGCTACTTGATGGTATTGAGCACCTGAAATATTATTTGGTAGTCGAAATTATAATTAAAAAATAGATATTTGGAGTGCTGGTTGTATATTAGCAGAGCTGTTGTTAAACAGAGTTCTATTTGCAGGAACAAATACATAAAATTAGATTTAGTTAATAATAAATCTTCTGAATAATCCAACTGAATATGAATTATAAAAGATGAAATCTAAAATCAACTATTTGGATATTATAGAATATGATTTCGATAAAAATGTTTCATTTACCAAATTATTTTCTAAAATCGATCCAGTTGCAGTTGATTTATTAAGAAAAATTCTTGTTTATAATCCAGATAAGAGGTTATCAGCAGAATAGGTTTTATAGCATAAATATTTTGAATAATTTCATAATGAAAAAGAAGAATACTTATATCCATATTAACTTGATGTTATTATTGATGATAATTAAAAATTCTCATTAACAAAATATAGATAAGAAATTTATAATATAATAAACGAACAAATAAGAAAAAATAATAAAAATAAAGAAAAATAATAAATATTGAATGATTGATTAAAAAATATTAAAATAGATACGATAAAGTAAAGGTAAATTAATATAAAAGATTAAAACTTAAAAACCTAAAAAAATAATAAATTAAATCAAATTAATTAAGAAAAATTATAAAAATTAAAATAATAAATATCAACGATAAATAATGAAAACAAACAAAGCAAGAATATTGTTTAATAAAAATAAAAATCTTTATAAATTTTAAATTAAGAAAATCTTTTGTTTAAGAAATAAGGAAGTGTATTTTAATAAAGAGAACATAATTAATAAAATTGAGTTTTGTTTTAATGAAAAAGCTTTTTTCAGAATATAAAAAGTAAAGATTTATCATAATAAAGAAAATTGAATTTTTAATAATTTTTATTCAAATGAATCTGGTTCTTTTAAGTTTTATTCTTTTAATATTGCTTCATCGATAGCTTTAGAATTATGATCATCAATTTTATTGTTTATTAAGTTAATAACCTAAGAGTCTTTGTTACTTGTTGGTTCTGATATTTTCTCTTCTTGGTTTTAGTTTTAAATCTCTATGTCTTCCTTTTATTAAATTTATATATTTTCTATAATTGTTTCAGGCTATTCTGGGCTCTATTCATTTTTAACTTAGGGGTTAATTTAATCATCTAAATTAACCATTTCCTAATTCTCTATTTTATTCTCTTTTTCTTATTAAGTTTCTGTTACTTATTAATGAACTTATTACTCTTAAATTAATTCTGCTTATTATTCGGCTTATTATTCCTTATCATTTTATTCCTAATTTTATTATTCTTTTTATTACAAGTTTTATTCATCTAAATATACTTCTTCTCTTTTTATATTTGTCTCTTAATTTATTTCCTCCTATTTTTATTCAAAATTTTCTTATAACTAAACATCAGTGTTTTCACTCTAATTATTTTATTACTCTTACGGCTAATTTTTAGATTCATCAAATAACTCATCATCTTTATTTGATTCATTTAAAACAACTTTTTCCATTTCTTTGTCCTCTTTGTTATCTTCAACTTATTAAAGATTCTCAATCTATGGAGTTTAAGTTATCTATAATTCTTTAAAATCTTATTATATCTCTTAAATCTTTTCATTAGCAACGATTTCTTAATCTTTTTATTAGATTTCTTCAATAGAAACTTTTTCCTTGTTCTAAATCTCCTAGACTTAACTCTATTTAAAAATCTCCTTTCCCTAGTTTCTCATCCATCAAATCATAAAATCTTTGACATTAATCGGCATCTCATTAACCAAATCATCCAACATTGGTCTAAAATAAATATTAACATTATCTTATACGTATTAATAAGTTTCTTAATTCTTACTCATTATAAAAAAAATATTTAAAAATAAAATTTATAAACTAATATGTCCAGTTCATCAGAATATTCAGCATCTTAATAATCAGAGGAAGAATTCGCTAAGAATGAAGAGGGAGCTTTGTGTTACCCAGTAAAAGTTGGATCTCTTAGAAAAGGAATGCACGTTTTAATTCACGACGAGTTTCCATGTAAAATTCTTGACTTAACTGTCTCAAAGACTGGAAAACATGGTCATGCCAAGGCAAATATAACTTGCGTTGATATTTTTACTGATAAAAAATACGAAATAAAAGAATCCACATCTCATGGTATTATGTGTCCAAATGTTACAAAAGAAGAATTTTAATTAATCGACTTAGATGACGAAGGCAATGTTACTTATATGGAGGCTTCAGGAGAATTCAACACCTCGATAAAACTCGACAATAAAGGAGAAATCTATGAAGCTATCAAAAAAGATATGGCTGCTGGAAGCACAGATATTCTTATTAGTGTTTGTTCTGCTATGGGCACATCAGCCATTATGTCTCACAGAAAAGAATAAAAATTTAACTATAAAATACTTTTTTATAAAAAATTAAACTTCTTGATTAAAATTATAATTATTATAATGTATTTTAACAAACTTTTACTGGTTTCTTTTATTACTAATTTGCTAATGGCTAAACACTTCAAACATAGAACTGGAAAACCAAACAATTTACATGCTCTATTTGGCAAGTAGATTGAGATTCTCAAAAAACTTTGAGAAATTTCCAGATAGAAAAAACTTTAACAAAGATAAAGTATTTGAGGATTCAATGGATCAACCATGAAGGTTTTCAAGGTTGTTTTCAAGAATTCTAATAAATAATAAAAGAAAGCTCTTGTTTCTACTAATGTTTAAAAATAATAAAAATCAAGAGTTCCTCATAAATGAGTCTAAAGATTGGTATAGCAACTTGTATTATTGAAAAACAGCAGAGCTTAGCTATGAAAAAGAGTGCAATAAATAAACAGCTTTTATAACAGAAGAATTTCAAAGATTGTTAGAAAGATATAACACATATAAATGAACAGAAAGCAGATTAGCAAAAGATAGAACTTAATGAGAAACACTGTAAGTAAAATATAACCAAAGATATAAAGACTTGTAATATAGATAAAGAACACATAATAGTAAAGAAAGAATCTTAAGGAATAGAAATCGGCTCAGTATTAATAGTTTTATTATTTATTATTTTAATAATTATAATTTTTACTTTTTTTATATAATTAATTATGATTGATATAAATACATGATAATTTAAAGTAATTAACATAGATATTTAAAATTAACATATACTATGTAGCATAAGTAATTAATATTAAAACGTCTAAGATATTAAAGAATAATTATCTTAATAAATATGACAGTATTATATTCAATAGTAGTTAAATTAAGTTACTTTGTAATTATATATTTGATATAAAAATAGTTGATGATTCTATAACTTTGATAATTTAACACAAAAGATTTTTAATATAGATTAGATTGATAAAATATACTATAAAATTTAATCTTTTAAATCATTGTAGATTTAATAAATATATTAATAATAGTAATAAATAGATTAGCTTTAATAAAAAATAGAGATTTTAGAAAAATAATTAACAAATTTAAAAATAAAAGAAAATATTGCAGATTTGTTTATATTATTTTCAAACCCCTTAGTTTCATATTAAAATAATTCTAATTATATTTTTTGAGAAACTCTTGGAGTTGATTATAAATCTGAGATTATAAATATTATTTAAAGATTATAAGGATTACAGTAAAATATTAATATTTAAATTCTTCCTCTAACAATAACTAATATTGAAGAAGCGTTTAAAAGTGATTCCAAAATAATTCATATAATTTCACATGGAAAATTTATTGATTAAAAATATTATTTGGAATTTGAGTAAGACGACTCTAGTTTATAATTAATTGATGAAATCGATTTTACAGATATTATAAAAACTCGTAATTTATAAAAGAAGATTTAAGAAAAACTTATTTTTATAAACTCTTGTTATTCTTAATAATTATCTAATTTTTTTATTTAACAAAATTGCTAATATTTAATTACCGTTTAAAAGGATTCAAAAATAAAAGATAAAGTTTCAGAAGAGTTTAGTGGAGTTTTTTATTAACATTTATTTAATAATGGTTTTCTTTAGGATTCATTTGATTATACAATGACAACTATTAAAATTAACTAAAAAAACGATCCTTAGAAATATCATTCTTGTTGTTGTTCTCATTAACATAAATAAGACTGTCCATTAATAGCTTTTATGAAAGAAAACGAATTAGTTGATTTTCATGAATTTCATACACCTAATGAATTATGCCATTGTTCCACCAAACATTAGTAAATTCACTAAAAAAACTGCAAATGGAAGTGATTTTTTCTTCTATAATGCTCTTTATAATATGAAATCATTGATGAAGATAATGTTTTTGTCTGTTGTTGTTAAAAACAAATTGTACACGATGAGACCTTGAAATTTTAACTATATAAAACAGATAATAATTTTATAATAAAAAAATCACAAGGAAATCTTTCATTATTGAATAAATCAAGTTTACTTAAAGAGTTCAATGAGTTGGACTCTAACTATATTTATTTAAATTAATAATGCTATAAGTTATATAAATATATAATATCAAATTAATTATAGAAAAACATATATTACATTTTAGGAGATGAAGGAAAGGGGAAAACAATTTTAGCAAAATACTTTTCTTGGCATTATTGTTATCGAAATATATTTGAAAGTTATAAATATATTAAAGTAAATAAGAGTTTAAAATTTTAAGAATAATTTTAAACTTTATAAATTTAAATTAAAGAAGAAATAAATTAAAAGATAATAATAACTATAGACGACATAAACTATGAAAATAAAGATTAAATAAAATAATTAAAAAAGTTCTTAAAATCATTTAAGAATTTCACATTTATATTAATTCCAAAAACTCACTCTAATAATTCATCAACAATAAAAAATAATTTTATATAATTATAACCTTTATCTTAAAATTAATTTTATTAATTATTTTAAATTAAATAATTTGATAAGAAAATATTTCAATCTGAATATTACTTAAAGAAAAATCAAAACCTGAACTTGATTATTTAAAAGATAAAATTAACTCCTTAAAACTGCTTAAAATTGATTTAACTTTGGGATATATGTTCATTTGAAGAGATATTGGAATAATTTCAAATAAAATTTTAATAAATTAATATTAATGAAATATTTATAAATGATCAATAAAATTATATTTTAAATTTAATATTCTGATAAAACTATATTTATTAAAGATTGTAAAGATTATCACTAACTTCTTTTATAATGTAAAGAAATTTATTAGATTGAAAATTTAGAACTAATTTACTTCATTTAAATGAACAAATATGAAAGTCAATATTATATTTTAAATTAAGAAGATCTAAATAGAATTATTATAGATAAAGGAAATATAATTTTAGAGTTAAAATTAAAAACTGTTGTAGATGAGCTTTAAATTTTTGAAATTATAAAATAAGCAATAAATTGAAATAAGCAATAAGAAATACAATGAATAGTTAGTTAATTATCTAAAGGCTACATAACCTGCTAGTGCAATAATAATTGTGATTTATGCATAAAAGGAATTCTATTTATTCCTAATCATATTCAATAATAAATAAGTTTGATTTAACTTTTCTTTAAAAATAATGATGATTAGGAATAATAAAACAAAAAATCATTATCAATTATAGCAACTGAAAACGCTATGGATAATTAAAACATTATTGATAATATTAGTAATATAAACCAATAATCTACATTAGAGGAATTAGGGGATTAATTTGAGGATTTTGTGGTTTAAAACAAAAAAGAACTTATCAAGAAACCATAATCAGTAAAAAATGAAGAAATCGTAAACATTGTATCTCTTTATACATAATAGCTTAGTAATTAAAATGCAATTTATCGAAAGAGATTATTAAAATTTTCAGTTGAAGAAATCGAGACAAGGCTTTTGGGACCTAGAGAACTTGATGTAAGAATAATTATAGACAATGATTCCCTTTTTGATTGGCCTTAAAACATCTCTATTTTTGCATCAAAAAATAAAAATGATTTGCAAAACGATTTTATCTATGTATTTAAACCTAGATTAATAAGAGCGTTTACAGTATAGGGATTTGCATTTAGTATGAACATTCCTAGAGAAATAAGAGAGATTAAAAATAGAATTTTTCTAATAAACTTTATTGCCAAAGATGAGACCAATAAAATAAAATATGTTTCCTAAGACATTTAAATTTAACTAAAAGATCCATTGAATCAATCACATCTTTTTGACATTATAAAATAATTTATTTAAATTTCATATTTTAATTCATAATTTTCAAGTAAAAATGATGATAATAAACTTTAATCAATAAATCAATTATCAGAGTCATTAGCTAACTTAGTAGATGGAGTTTACTGCTCTTATTTTATTTCTTTAATTTATGATTTTGCATAGATGTATATACTATCCTACAAGTCTTCGGGAAATAAATGAAACTTACGAAAATCAGTTAAATCTATATTCGTATAGGAGTATTTCTATATAATTTTCGAAAGCTCTATTGCTCATCATTTATCTAAAATGTCAATTAAAGAGTTAATCGTTGCTGCTCGTTTTTCTTTGGATATTGTATTAGGATAACTCAAATCTATATTAAATAATTTATCCAATTATAGTCAAAACTCTTCAATTTATTTAAAATCTAACTAAAAGAACAAACTTTAAAGAAAATCTTTTTTTAATTTGATCAGCTCTTTGCTTATATTTTTAATATTTTATTTGTTCAACTATATTTTTAAAATAAGATTTTGTATTCTTTATTTTAAGTAAGTTAAATGAGATTAAATATGAGGATTATTATTCTTCTTTTAAAATAATTTTGATTATAATATCTTCTTAAGAACAATTTAAATATCATTACTTTTTTGTTTCTTTTCTTTATTATTACTTTTATTATTTATTTCTATGTTTTCATCTTATATATTTTTTTCTTAGGAGACTTCATCATCACTTACAAAAAGCAAATTTTTACTATTTTTTAGAAAATAACCTTTATTGCATAAGAAAGTAAGAAATTCCTATATCTAAATCTTTTTTTTAGATTTCTGCATTAAATATAATTATTTTAAGCATTTTAAAGTTTAGAGACAATATTAGGAATAAAAATAAAATAAAAATAATAATTTTATAATTTTTATAAATGAAAATGTTAAATACAATATTATTTGGCTTGATTATTTAAGCTTTAAAATTTAAAAATTAACAAATAAAATAATCAAATATTCAATTATAAAAGAAACTTGTTAAACCTCAATAAAAATAATCCAAGTAATAATAAGGCATTTCTCCTTCTATTCAAAAAAATAATGAAAATAAACAATAGTTAAAAATTTAATAATAAAGAAAAGTCTAAAATAATAATTAATAAAAACAAAGCAATTAGAAATAAGAAAACTTAGTTTAATAAAAGAATTAAAAGAAATAACAAAGGTAAAAATAGTAACAATAGTAAAAATAGCTTATAATATAAGAAAAACCGATGTAAATATAATAAGTAAAAACATAATAGAAATAATAGATTAATAACTAAATAGAAAAAAACGATCCCACCTCTGCTTTTTTTCTATTAATTTTTATATCGATTGCAATTTTTCTCAGCGGGGTAGTATTTCTTTCATTTTATTACCGAATATACATGTATACAAAAAAACAATAACCATTTAAGACACCAAAGTTTCTTTCCTTTTTATTTCCACAGCCTGTAAACTACGAGCATGAAATCACAATATTATGTTCAAAATATATTAACGGTTAATTTTAATATTTTTATAATGTATTTTTTTATTTGTTTTTTATTAACATTTAAATTGATACTTTAACTATGTGATTAAAGTTAGAATTTTTATTTTGATTTGATTTCTTATTCTTGTAAACAATGTCCTTAAAATACTTTAAGTAAAGGGTAATATTGTATTTGTGATGCTTATTCTTATTCTACTTATAACCCTCCCTCTTAAAAAGATGGTTGTGTGAGATGTCCAAGTAATCATATTGCTGAACCAAATTCTTAATAATGTATTCCTTGTTAAGAAATTAATTGTTAATGTATTTAATAAAATTCGATAAGATTAATTTATGATTAAAATGGATAGAATTTACAAATTTCGGTTTGTGTATAGTGTCCTTAGAATATGATATCTAATTAAGAATAACAATTATGTTTAAAAGGCTTAGAAGGTGTAAATTATAACACTAGCTCTATTACTTGTTTAAATGGATATAGCTTATATTAAGGATTTTGTATTCTATAAACAACTTTAACAAATCTTTAATAACAATACCCAATAGCTTAATTAGCAATATATTAGTATAATAATAGTTCATAATAATCAAATTACTTACAATAAAACATATATTATCAAGCTTGGCAATGTTTATAATAAATTTATCCTGAGTATTTTTGTGCTTGGATTTTATATTAATGCATAACATTGATTAATTATTAGGCAAACAAAATATGCAATTTGTATTAATATATTTATTAATAAAATCAAGCATCAACTAGAATGTTTTAATACTCGATTAATATTAACAAAATATAGATCTAACCAAATTGGAAAGATTTTAAAATATTCACGAACATTGTTGATATTAGTAATAAACAAATGTTATCGTAATAGAATATTTATAACATAATTAGCTGCATATAAAGGGATATTTAGCTATATTTATATAAAAACTATCAAATTAATTGTAAAGAAAAAGGATATAATTTTAACAATCTTAATAATAAGTTGTTTTCTTTTATGCTATAAATTGATGAATAAAACTATTAAATACCAATTTATATTACTTAAAATCAAAATGACTTTAACCAATCTTTAAGTTATTATTAAAATCAGACTTTTTTAACAAACATTAGTTTATTTAACAGTTTAATAATAAATAATATAGCATATGTGGTATTTCAAATTGAATTAAAAATATTTTAATAAAATGATTAAATATATCCAGTATTAATAGCATTAGGATAATAATTAGATATTAGTAAAAGTGATAATTTGATTATTTTATCATTTAAATATAGTTATTTTAATCTTTCAAATGATATTAATTATAGTATTTTTATAATAATTATTGTAAGCCTGTGTGTTTCTTTCGTATATTCTATAATAATGACACACTCTTATAATAAAAACAATTCTTCTTTAGAGTTTGAGGATAATTATTATTTTTGATTAATTGGAATCTTTTTAGTAAATTTTTCAAAATCTTTATTTACTTTATTATTTTTAATTTATTACATATTTATGTCTATAATAGTATTATTATATAGTTTAAATAATTATAATAAAATAGATTTTATTGACATTAATTAAGAAAATAATTAAATTTATTCTACTAACCAATTATTGACGATATTATTATTTATCATTGCTGTTTTAATATAAATATTTCAATTAATTATAACAGATTAAAATAGAGTTTTATTATTAGATTGGGAGGAAAATTATAATTAAAAAAATATTAACTTATAAGAAGTTAATTAGAATAAAAGTTATAAATTAATATGGTGATAGTTGATAGTTGTTAAAAATTTATATAAATTAATGACACATCAAAGAAAAAAATCATTCATTTATTTATCTCTTATTTATTTAGCTTTTTATGGTTTGAAATTCGAATAATTAAGAGGATTAAACATCAATCTTACTGAAATTCAAGTAAATAATAACTTAGTTTACAGTGTTTATATATTCTTATCAGGGTTAATAGTTATTTTATGTTATGAAGTTTATAATTAAATTAAAGAATATTTATTTGGCTCTTCTTTGTAAAACTTTTTAGACCTGATATCATTATCAAATATATCTATAATACTTTTTGATTAAGGAGTTCATTGCTATTATTTACATGGTTAGAATAATAGGTCAGTTTCAGACTATAATATATAATAAATATCAGATATAATATAATAACAATCTCTAATATAAAATACTAATAAAGGTCTATTATGAGAAATCGAAAATGATTTATAAACTTTTGAGATATATTTTTCTGTAGACAATTATGAAACAATTAATAAAATTTACTTTTAAGAAGTAAAAAATCAAATTTTAAGAAATCAAAATTAAATATAAAATGGTTGAGAATATTAGTATTTTAATAGAGATGAGTAAGAAAACGACTCTATTAATCGATTTTAATATTAAAATGATTAAAATAACTTTATTTAAAATATCAAATAGTTTTCTGAAATTTTACCTTTGAATTTAGATTTTTAAGATTTGATATAGAGATAAGATTATATATTAAATATATTTAAAAACTATATAGAGAAAATATAGTAAAGAAAAGAAAGATGTTATATTTCCACTTTTTGGTAAAAAATAACAGGATAGTGTTCTTTAGAGGTATAATTTATTAAGGATTTTCCTTTATTCTTTGAAAATACAAATTAATCCTTTTTAAAGCTATTCGCTTTTGGTTAAGAAAATATAAATTTAATGTGCTTAATATCAATATTGATTTTTCTTTATTATTTTATTTAAAGTTTTGAATATTCTATTATAATAGTCTTAATTTATGAATATTTTTGATAATAATTTTATAATTATTTAGTAAAAAAGAACATTGTTTAATCAACATTAATAAGTGAACGACTTATTTAATATTTTTTTAATAAATTATAATTTTATGGAGTTAAATTAAGATGTTCTTAAATAAAGCTATTAAAGTTTATAATAAATTTACTAATAATTTAAAAAGGAAAATTTACTTTTATAATCTATTGGAGGAGAAATCTTATATAAATAATACTAAGGATATTTTTAAACTATAAATATGTTTATTAATAGCATTTTATAAGAATTATAGAATAAAAAAATTAGTAAATTATATTAAAAATTAACATTCGTTTTTGATCAAATAATATAAAAATTAACAAATTAAATTAAATAGTAAAATATAATAAAAGATACTACAAGTAATTAGTATCAAAACCAAACAACTTAATTTTAAAAGAGAATAAGTTTTGATTAAATCTCCATAATGCTTTTTAAAGATAATAAAGTTATTGAAATTTAGGGTTAAAGAGAACCAATAGATTAGGCAGATGATTTTATATAAATAATTTAAACATTAAAAATAAAATATGGTTTTTAGTTTACAGTTTAAGGAGATAATTAATACAAAAAAATAAGTTACGAAATATTAAAGGAGAAAAATAAAGAAAATGAATAAATAGCTAATATAGAAACAAAAATAGATAAATGAAAAGATTTTTTATTAGATAAATATATTAAAATTATCAATGATAAACTTAGATAATTAGAATATTCATTTGAAGGAGATGCTATATAGTAAAACTTCATTTTAAAACTTGATTCTATAACTTAAGGGAAGTTTTGGAATGTATTAAATTTTATTGACCAATTAAAGGTTTAAATAATAAATTAACAATAACAATTTATAATATAATATTAAAATGCTGATATTGATAGCATATAAAATGAATAAGATAATTAAAAACTAAACTTTTAATAATATATAAAAATAGTTTATCCTGTAATAGCTAAATAAATAATTGAGTTTTATATAAAATAAAATTATAAATAAAAGATTGACTAGCAAATTTAAACCATTGAAATAATAGAATAAACTCCATCTATAACTTAGACGAAATAATCAAAAACATTTTAAAGATCTAGTATAATTAAAAATAAAATAAATAATGATTAGCATTAAGTTTTTAAAAAGAGTTAGTTTTATGTTTTATAAGATATTAATTATTTCCAATGATTATAAATATCTAAGTCTTAATTTTAAAACTTTTAATAAAATTAATAAATACTTTTAATTAATAAGAAATAAAAAATTTAATAAATTTAACAAAATGAAATAAAACCTTATTTTATTAACTCTTAATAATTAAATGTAATTAAATAAATATAATTTAATGATAAGTAAATAATGACAGATTGAATAAGAAAAAAATAAACTCTATTAGATGTAGGATTCTTAATAAATTAATGAAAGGCGAATTAAATAATATAATAAAATATTCAAAATGAAAAAGTAAAAGAAAAAGATATTAAATTACCTTTAATCAAATAAAAAAGTAAATAATTAATATAATAAACAAGATAAAGTAAAAAGTAAAACTCAATTAATAATAATAATAAAATTTAAAGTAAGAATAAATATAAAATGATTAATTTTATAATATTTTTAAATAAAAAACAAATGTATATTTAAAATAAAAAAAATGTTATTATTAAATAAAAATAAACTTTAAAGAAAAAAATATTAATTTAAAAACAATTTAATATTTTCTAATAAAATAAAGAATCAATTTTTTTAATAAATAATATTTAGTTGTCTAGAAATTATAAAATTATTAATTATTAAAATAAAAAAAATAAACTAACTTTTATAAATAATTTCTTTTATAATCAATAATGAAATTAAAATCATTTAAAAGAAGATATTCTGATATAACCCATTGAAAAAGTTAATAAAGTTTAATAATATTAAATAAAAGATAATTTGTTAATATAAAAATAGAATTTGCATTAATAACATTAAATATAATAAGTTTATTATTAAATATTTTAAAAAGAAACTCATAATTAAAAACTATTAAAAAGCAAATTAATTTAAACCGTTAAGGAAATATTATAAAAATAAAATAAAGATTTAAGCATTTAGAACACTAATATATTTTCAATAAAAAAGAAGATTTAAAGAATTCAAAAATAAAAAAACTTAAATAAAAGTAAATCTTAATTAAGTATTCAAATGAATTTTGATTATAAATAGGCAAAACTAAATATTTATAATAATTAAGTAAAATTCACGTAATATTAGCAACTAGAATCAAATATAAAATATCCATTAAATATTTAGTCTATA
>JACCDV011235637.1_pt1 | contig 24670 bp, 27 predicted proteins | sample 7446131 | NCBI WGS metagenome assembly JACCDV01 (sample SAMN15323448, study PRJNA562643) | freshwater metagenome | isolation source: river surface water | place: USA:Blue River Watershed | collected 2017-08-17
CACGAAGCACAGCCGCTACCGCAATGGGGTACTGCAGCACATTGGGCAACATAATGGCAACGCGCTCCCCAAAAACCCGTCCCAAGCTTTACAGACAGGCAGCAAACACCTGACTCATACGGTCTAACTCGCGGTAGGACAGACCCTTACCTAGAAAGCTAAACGCGGTGCGATCACCGTATTGGCGAAAGCTTTCTTGCATCAAATCCACCAAGGAGCTGTAGGCCTTGGTATCGATTTCTGCAGGCACACCCTCTGGGTACGCGCTGAGCCATGGTTTTTGTGTGGAGTTCATGTGTTGCCCCTCTTTGAAAGTATTTGCTCTTGTCAGAGTGATGCAAGGTTACACGAATTCCGGACTTTGTCTTGGGCGGAATAACCCGAAAGATAATGCGCAAATGAACAAACGTTGGAAGCCAAGTGTCACCGTCGCCGCCATCATCGAGCGTGAAGGTCGTTACCTCTTGATTGAAGAGCACACACCAGAAGGCCTGCGTCTGAACAACCCTGCGGGTCACCTTGATCCAGGCGAGTCGCCCGAAGACGGTTGCGCGCGTGAAGCTTTAGAAGAAACCACCCACACCTTCAAGCCCACACAATTGGTAGGCATATACATCTCAAGGCTTTTACGCCCGGCACGTGAAGACCGCACTGCAGAAGATGTGACTTACTTTCGTCTCGCGTTTTGCGGCGAGCTGGGCGAACAAGTACCGGACGCCAAACTCGACAAAGGCATCGTGCGCACCTTGTGGATGACGCCCGATGAAATTCGCGCCAACGTCCACCGCTTACGCAGCCCCTTGGTGTTGCGCTGCATGGAAGACCACTTGGCTGGCCAACGCTTCCCGCTTGACATGATCTACACCGACCCCAGTGTGCTAGCCCCCGCAAAGGGATAATTGCCGCATGTCAAATAACAAACGTGTGGTGGTGGGTTTGAGCGGTGGCGTGGACTCCGCCGTCAGCGCCTACCTGCTCAAACAACAAGGCTACGACGTCGTCGGCATCTTCATGAAAAACTGGGAAGACGATGACGACAGCGAATACTGCTCATCCAACATCGACTTCGTGGACGCCGCTGCCGTGGCCGATGTGATTGGCATTGAGATTGAGCACGTCAACTTTGCCGCGGAATACAAAGACCGCGTGTTTGCCGAGTTTTTGCGCGAATACCAAGGTGGCCGCACACCCAATCCAGATATTCTGTGCAACGCGGAAATCAAATTCAAAGCGTTCTTAGACCATGCCATGCGTTTGGGCGCAGAAAAAATTGCCACGGGCCACTACTGCCGCGTGCGCGAAGTGAGCGGCGAGTTTCAGTTACTCAAAGGCTTGGACCCCAGCAAAGATCAGAGCTACTTTTTGCATCGACTCAACCAAGCGCAGTTGTCAAAAACACTATTCCCCGTTGGCGAATTGCACAAAACCGAAGTACGCCGCATTGCAGATGAGATTGGTTTGCCCAACGCCAAAAAGAAAGACTCCACCGGCATTTGCTTCATTGGCGAGCGCCCTTTCCGTGAGTTTCTGAACCGCTACATTGCCAACGAGCCAGGCCCAATCAAAGACGAACGTGGCCGCAAAATTGGGACGCATGTGGGGTTGAGTTTTTACACGCTGGGTCAACGCCAAGGTTTAGGCATTGGTGGCCTGAAAGCCAAAGGCGCAGACATGGAAGCACTCCGCGCCCGCGGATTGCGTGGCGCTGGCGAACACCAACCGTGGTTCGTGGCTCGTAAAGATTTGGCCACCAACACCTTGTACGTGGTGCAAGGCCACGACCACCCTTGGCTGCTTTACGGCTCACTGCATGCCGACGACCTGAGCTGGTGCGCCCCGCACGCGCCAGCAGCTGGACGCTACGCAGCAAAAACGCGCTATCGCCAAGCCGACGCACCTTGCGAGCTTAGCTACACCGCAGAAGGCGAGATGTTGCTCGCCTTTGATGATCCTCAGTGGGCCGTCACACCCGGCCAATCGGCTGTGTTGTATGACGGTGAGGTGTGTTTAGGCGGCGGGGTCATTGCCAGCGCTGCAACAGTCACGAGCACTCATGCCTAATTGGGGCGTCTTCATTGCACGCTTGCTCAGCGCCATTGGCTCGTGGTTAGACGCGAGCAATTTGCGCAACCGCGTCTACCAACTGCAAGAAGAAAACGAAATCATGCGCATTGCACTCGAGGACATTCAACGCATGGATGCCGAAGGTCGCATTGGATGGATTGCGCAAGAAACCCTGCACAACGTCAACAAGTACTGATCAGCGCCCTCACACTGCCGTAAAAAAACCGACTGGCTCACACCCGTCGGTTTTTTGTAGCTCGCTCAATGAGACGACGACAGATTAGAACGGAATGTCATCATCCATGTCGTCAAAACCACCCTTGGCTGGTGCAGGGGCTGCGGGACGTTGCGCCGCAGGAGCAGCCGCACGCGGTGCAGCAGCTGGACGGCTGTAGCCGCCTTCGTCACCACCACCGCTGGGGCCGCCCATGCCTTCACGGCCGCCCAAGAGTTGCAATTCGGTGGCAATGATGTCTACGGTGTTCTTTTCCACGCCTGTGGTTTTGTCGGTGTACACGCCGTATTTCAAGCGGCCTTCCACGTAAATGGGACGGCCTTTTTTGACGTATTCGCCAGCGATCTCGGCCAAGCGGTCATAAAACGTGACGCGGTGCCATTGGGTGTCTTCAATCATCTCGCCGCTGTTTTTATCTTTGCGACGGCTTGAGGTGGCCACGCTCACATTGGCCACGGCCTGGCCGCTGGGCAAATAGCGCACTTCGGGGTCGCGGCCACAGTTGCCGACGAGAATGACTTTGTTAACGGATGCCATGGGTAAATTCCTCCAGATAGGGGCTAATTATGGGGTCTTTGCGGAAGGGGTCGTGCGCTTAGGCGCCACCATGGGCCAAGCCACCACCAGCCACAGCAACATGAGTGCCGCGCAAGTTAAAAACAGGCCTTGTGTGCCGTAGCTTTTGACGAGCTGACCGCCCATCACACCACCCGCAAAAAAGCCCAACGACTGCAAAGTGTTGTACACGCCCATGGCCGCGCCACGCGACAACGCAGGCGCAATGCGCGACACCAAACTGGGTTGCGTGGCTTCCAACACGTTGAAGCCACAAAAGAACGCAAACAGCAACCAAGCCAAGCAGGTGATGCTGGGCGCGCCAGACGACACCCACAGCAGGGCCACTTGGACCAGCGCAATCAACGCAATGGCACTTAAAAACACAGCCCGCAAATAGCCGCGGCGCTCCAACGCAAACACACCGCCCATCAACATGAACGAGCCCAGTACAGCGGGCAAATAAATTTGCCAGTGGTCATCTTTGACCAAACCGGCTTGCACCAAGAAGGCAGGAATCGCCACCCACATGGCCAGTTGTACCGCGTGCAACACAAACACGCCAATGTTCAAGCGCAGCAGCGCGGGGTTAAACATCACCTGGCGCAAACCACCACGGGCTGCATCTTTGTGCACCTGCGGCTCTGCTGGCACACCCCACACCACCACGGCGGTGCCAAGCAATGCCAACACCGCCGTGAGCACGAACAAACCCGACAAACCAATCTGTCCTGCAATCACGGGGGCCGCAACCATCGACACCGCAAACATCAAGCCAATGCTTGCACCCACCAACGCCATCGCCTTGGTGCGGACGTTGTCGCGCGTCAGGTCGGCCAGCAATGCAGTGACGGCGGCAGACACTGCGCCAGCACCCTGCAAAGCACGGCCAAGCATCACACCACTCAAGGTGTCTGCAGCGCCAGCCACCAAGCTGCCCAACGCAAACACCAGCAAGCCAAAAATAATCACCCGTTTACGGCCCAAGCGGTCAGACGCCACGCCCAGCGGTATCTGTAACAGCGCCTGCGTAAGGCCGTAAATGCCCATGGCCATGCCAATCAGCGCGGGGTCGTCCCCGCCTGGGTACTTGCGCGCCTCCAGCGCAAACACGGGCAACACCAAAAACAAGCCCAACATGCGCAGGGCAAAGATAGACGCGAGCGCCCCACTAGCGCGGCGCTCGGTGGCCGTCATCGTGGGGCTATCGTCTAGGGCGGGATCAGGGGTCAGGTTCATCGTCACAGCCTGCCATTGTCCCGCATTCCTAGCCAAGTTAGCCCGCCGCCACTATCATGGCGGGTTGCCCTTTATTTGACTGAGCCGTGAACAAACCTACCGATGGCGCCTACTTAGGCCGAGCCCTGAACCATCCTTCTGCCATGCGAAACATCAGCATTCGCGGGGCGCGTACGCACAACCTGAAAAATATCGACCTCGACATTCCACGCAACCAGCTGGTGGTGATCACGGGCTTGTCGGGTTCGGGCAAGTCCAGCCTCGCGTTTGACACGCTGTATGCCGAAGGCCAACGTCGGTATGTAGAAAGCCTCTCGGCCTACGCCCGTCAGTTTTTGGGCCGCTTGGACAAGCCCGATGTGGACCTGATTGAAGGCCTATCGCCCGCCATCAGCATTGAGCAAAAAGCCACCAGCCACAACCCACGCTCGACCGTGGGCACGGTGACCGAAATTCACGACTACCTGCGCTTGCTGTTTGCCCGCGCGGGTACGCCGTATTGCCCCGACCACAACTTGGCGCTACAAGCGCAAAGCGTGTCGCAAATGGTCGACGCCGTCATGGCGCTGCCCGAAGACACCAAGCTCATGCTGCTCGCACCCATCGCGCGCAACCGCAAGGGCGAGTACAGCGAAATCTTCACGCAGTTGCAAGCACAGGGCTATGTGCGTTTTCGCATCGAAGGCAAGGTGTACGAGTACGACGAACTGCCCGAGTTGAAAAAAACCGAAAAGCACGACATCGACGTGGTGGTGGACCGCATCAAGGTGCGTCACGAAACACCCGCTGCGCCCGCACCTGTCGCAGAGCCCAGCATTGGTGATGTGGCCGTGGCTGCGCCGCCCCCAGGCTTGCGCCAACGTTTGGCCGAAAGTTTCGAAGCCGCGCTGCGTTTGGCCGAAGGCCGAGCCATTGCACTGGAGATGGACACTGGAGCAGAGCATGCGTTCAACGCCAAATTTGCTTGCCCGCAATGCAGCTACACGATCAGCGAACTCGAGCCCCGTTTGTTCTCGTTCAACTCACCCGTGGGTGCCTGTCCCGCGTGCGACGGCTTAGGTCACCAAGACTTTTTTGATCCCGCCCGTGTGGTGGCCTTCCCCTCACTCAGCTTGGGCAGCGGCGCCATCAAAGGCTGGGACCGCCGCAACGCCCATTACTTCACCCTGCTGGAGAGCTTGGCCAAGCACTACAAGTTTGACCTCGACACGCCTTACGAAGACCTGAGCCCAGAAATTCGCCAAGTGTTGTTGTACGGCTCAGGCGAAGAAGAGATCAAATTCAACTACAGCCTTGAAAACGGTTCCGGCAAAAAGCTGAGCAAGAAACACCCGTTCGAAGGCATCTTGGTCAATATGGAACGCCGCTACCGCGAAACCGACTCGGCCGTGGTGCGCGAAGACCTGTCCCGCTACCGTGGCGTGCGTGCGTGTACGTCTTGCGGCGGCACACGCTTGCGTCGCGAAGCGCGCAACGTGCGCATTGGCGAAGGCGATCAAATGCGCGGCATTTTTGACATCAGCCACACCACGCTGGGCGAATGTTTTGGCTACTTCAACACACGTCAGCTGCAAGGCGCCAAAGCCGAGATTGCCGACAAAGTTGTACGCGAAATTGCCTCACGCTTGAAGTTTTTGAACGACGTGGGCCTCAACTACCTCAGCCTCGACCGCAGTGCCGACACCCTCTCGGGGGGCGAGGCACAACGCATTCGCTTGGCCAGCCAAATTGGCTCGGGCCTCACAGGCGTGATGTACGTGCTGGATGAGCCCAGCATCGGTCTGCACCAACGCGACAACGACCGACTCATCGACACCCTCAAACACCTGCGTGACATTGGCAACAGTGTTTTGGTGGTGGAGCACGACGAAGACATGATTCGCGCCGCCGACTTTTGTGTGGACATGGGCCCTGGTGCGGGCGTACACGGCGGTCAAGTGATGGCGCGTGGCACCCCTGCCGAGATTGAAGCCAATCCCCAGTCGCTCACAGGTCGCTACTTGGCGCAAGCGTTGCGCATTGACGTGCCCGCCAAACGCCACGCCTTTTTGCCCGTGGAAGCGGAAGAGCTGAAGTTCCAACGCAAGCTGCACAAAGATGCGTCAGAGCACCAAGTCATTCGCATCCGTGGCGCACGTGGCAACAACCTGAAAAACGTGACGGCTGATTTTCCTGTGGGCTTGCTCACTTGCGTCACGGGTGTGTCGGGCTCCGGCAAATCCACCTTGGTCAACGACACGCTCTACACCGCAGCGGCGCACACCATTCACCGCGCGCATGACGAACCTGCCGCACACGACGACATCACGGGTCTCGACTATTTCGACAAAGTCATCAACGTGGACCAATCACCCATTGGCCGCACGCCACGCAGCAACCCAGCCACTTACACCGGTTTGTTCACGCCCATTCGCGAGCTGATGGCCGAAGTACCCATGGCACGCGAACGTGGCTACGGCCCAGGACGCTTCAGCTTCAACGTGGCCGCAGGTTCAGGCGGTGGCCGCTGCGAAGCCTGCCAAGGCGATGGCATGGTGAAAGTGGAAATGCACTTCTTGCCCGACGTGTACGTGCCCTGCGATGTCTGCCACGGCTTGCGCTACAACCGCGAAACACTGGAAGTTATGTACAAAGGCAAAAACATCGCGCAAATCTTGGACCTCACCGTCGAAGACGCGCTGCTGTTTTTCAGCGCCGTGCCCAACATTGCGCGCAAGCTGCAAACCTTGCTTGACGTGGGCCTGAGCTACATCCAACTCGGCCAAGCCGCCACCACCCTCTCGGGCGGTGAAGCGCAACGCGTGAAGCTCGCCTTAGAGCTGAGCAAACGCGACACAGGCCGCACGCTTTACATCTTGGACGAGCCCACCACGGGCTTGCACTTTGCCGACATTGCGTTGCTGCTCAAAGTGCTACAACACCTGCGGGATGCAGGCAACACCATCGTCATCATTGAGCACAACCTTGATGTCATCAAAACCGCCGACTGGCTGATTGACATGGGCCCAGAAGGCGGCAGTGGTGGCGGCACGGTGGTGGGTGTGGGTACGCCGGAGGAGTTGGCTGCTAACCCTGCTAGCTTTACGGGGAAGTATTTGAAGAGGTTGTTGGGAGGTTAACGTTTGAATTCACCGGCCTGCGCAGCTTTATCGCGCAGCGTCCGTGTGGACTGCCGGGTTAGCAATTTGCGCAACCATGATGAGTGCAACTTGCAGAGGTAGAGAACAGTGGATGTGCCCACAAGCAAATACGAAACAAACCCCGGAACCAAGGATAGGCTAAGCGTTTCGTAATTCTCGAGTTCGCCGTGAATTCTGATGCCGATGCACAGTAGAACAACCAATGGAAATGCCAGTGTGTAGAGCAACCATACCCAGTTTGAAAAAAGCGGGTACTCATCGAGATACGATTTTCCCTCTCTGGTAAATGCACGAGTGCCAGGGTACTTGCGAGAAATTAGCTCTTCCAGATGGTGAATATAGTCATACTGCCGTTCAATTTGAATGACTGTTTGATAGTACCTAGACGAAAAACCGAATAGCAGAAGCCAAAGCAAGGTTCCGAATAGGTTTGAATTCTTGTCGATACTTATTTCCAACTGCTTGTTGATGTAACCGCTTAATGCGCTGTTGACTAGTTCAGTGGAGGTCACTTGAAGCGAGAAAAGTGCAAGAATGACCAGCAGAGCATAAAACAGCGCATCGCGCTGTTTTATGCTCGAAAGGTGATTTTCGTAGGTGTCTTTGTAATGAGAGCAGAGGTTGTTGAACTTGGCTTCATCCAAAGAACGTCCGGCACTACTTTGCGGCATCGTTCAGCGCCTTTACGATGGCCTCTTGGGTAAAACTCATCGCCCAACTAGCACCCGAATTCAATAATTGTTCTGGGCTGTCATATGCCTTATCCAGTTTGACGGCGACAAGTTTGTTATTGTGTTCCTTGCTTTTCGCAACTTCGTAATTTATCCAATTTTTGTAGCCAATTTCCTTATGGTCTTTGTGCTGCTTATTTGCCTCTTTTCCAACGAGCACGACCGTGTAATTGGCCTCATTGATCTTTGTTGATAGAACCTGTTTAACCACAGGCACCGACCAACTGTTGATCTCAGTCGAAGAAAGATCACTGAAATAGAAATCAAAATTGGGGTTGGCGTCCCACGCCTTCAGTAAATTTTTGTAGTGCTTGTCATTGTCGTAATCAAAACTGACGAAAACTTTCTTCTTTGCCATGCTTATCTCCTGTGAGTTGATGGGTATTGCTAACGTGATTTATGCCGCAAAACCTGCGGTATAAAACCAGAGCAGTCGGACAAATCCCCCCGCAACTGGAACGTGCGAATATAGCTGAGCGACAAATAATTAATTCCTAAATACCCACCAAATACACTTTTTAGCTCATTAATCGCTTAATCATCACTGAAATTTAAAAGTCTCACGTTAAAATTTCAATGATGATTCCACGCCAAACCCTCTCCCAACTGCAAGACAAGCTCCAGCAAGCGCCCGCTGCGGTGTTGCTCGGACCGCGCCAAGTGGGCAAAACCACGCTTGCTCTGGAGGCTGCGCGCACGTGGCCGCAGGCCTCGGTTTACCTCGACCTTGAACGCCCCGCCGACCGTCTAAAGCTGGACGATGCCGACGGCTTTTTGCGCATGCAGGGCGACAAGCTGGTCATCTTGGACGAGATCCACCGCTTGCCCGGTTTGTTTGAGGTGCTACGCGGCATCATTGACGAGCGGCGGCGAGTGGGGCGGCGCACGGGACAGTTTTTGTTGCTGGGCTCGGCCTCGCTGGACTTGATGCAGCAAAGCAGCGAGACGCTGGCAGGGCGGGTGGCTTACCTAGAGGTCACGCCCGTGAACGCGCAAGAGCTGCAAGGGCAAAGCATTAGCACCGATGCACTGTGGCTGCGCGGGGGGTTTCCAGACAGTTTGTTAGCCGCCAACGATGCGGCCAGCCTAGGCTGGCGCGAAGACTTTGTGCGCAGCTACTTGCAACGCGATGTGCCCATGTTTGCGCCACGCCTGCCCGCCGAAACAGTGGGCCGCCTATGGACCATGCTGGCCCACCAGCAAGGCGCACTGTTGCAGCAAACCCGTTTGGCCAGTGGCTTAGGGCTCACCAGCCCAGCTGTTGGGCGGTACATTGACTTGTTGGTAGACCTGCAATTGGTGCGGCGGCTGCGCCCTTGGAGTGGCAACGTAGGCAAGCGCTTGGTCAAAGCGCCCAAGGTGTTTGTGCGCGACAGCGGCTTAGTGCATGCGCTGCTGGGTTTGCGCACACTCGACGACTTAGCCGGGCACCCCGTGTGCGGCCCCAGCTACGAGGGCTTTTGCATTGAAAACCTAATTGCCGCCGCAGGCACGCAATGCACGCCTTACGCCTACCGCACGCACACGGGCGCAGAGATTGACCTGTTGTTTGAAAAAGCAGGTCAGCCATGGATGGCGATTGAAATCAAACGCAGTTCAGCGCCCGCATTGAGCAAAGGCTTTGGCGTGGCATGCGATGACTTAGGTGTGTCGCAACGCTATGTGGTGTACCCAGGCGCCGAGCGTTTTGGCATGCGCCATGAAGCTACCGCGATTGGCTTGACCGATCTGATGAGCATACTCTGCACCAGTTAATTGGTTGCCATGTTCACCGAAACTGCACAAGCTTAATGCTGATGCCCATGCGTGCCATGCACATGGCGGTGGGCAATTTCTTCAGCTGTGGCAGCGCGCACATCCGTCACAGTGCAACTAAAGCGCAAAGCTTGTCCCGCCAGCTCGTGGTTGCCATCGAGGTGCACTTCGGGGCCTTTGATCTTCACCACGTTGAACACGCGAGGTTGGCCGTCATCGCCCGCACCTTGCAACTGGCCGCCCACTTTCACGCCGGGTGGAAATTCTGATTTAGGAATGACGCGCACCAACGATTCGTCGCGCTCGCCGAAGGCGTCTTCTGCACTCAAATCCAAGGTCAACGCAAAGCCCACTGCTTGCTCATTGAGTGCGGCTTCGACCTTGGGGAAAATGTTCTCGTAGCCGCCGTGCAAATAAGACAAATGCCCCGAATCCAAAGGTTTGCCTGCAGGTGTGGTGACTTGGTATTTGAGGGTGACAGCAGTGTCTTGGGTAATGCGCATGGCGTGGCTTTGAATGAAAAGCCCAATTGTCCACGACCTCACAGGTGGCACGTCATCAAGCCTTACCATTCACCCCCATGAAACCTGTGATCCGTGCCTTCTTTCAAACCCTGCGCTTGGTGCTGGGGCCCGTCATGTTGCTCAAAGAGCGCTTGACTCAACCCCAAGGCGTGCAACGCTCACCCGAGGCGCAAGCCAGCGTCGACCAGGAATGCCAAAGCTTGGCGCTGTACCAGTTCAACACCTGTCCGTTTTGCATCAAGGTACGCCAAGAAATGCGTCGCCTATCGCTCACCATCGAGAAACGCGATGCACAGCACAACGCGGATGACCGCCATGCACTAGAGCAAGGCAGCGGCGCCACCAAAGTGCCCTGCCTGAAAATTGTGGATGCCAACGGCCAAACCCAATGGCTAGGCGATTCCAACGCCATCGTGGCGTATTTGCGCAAACGCTTCGCCACCTCAGCAGCGTAATTTTTGCCACTGTTGACGCACAACACACCACATGGAAACCGAGCTCAAACTCAGCCTGCGCCAGCACGATATGCCTGCCCTCTTGGCCCACCCGCTGCTCGCGGGCCAAGCCAACATACAGCGTTTGCTCAACACCTACTTTGACACGCCGGCCCTTGATTTGAAGCAACGCCGCATGGCCGTGCGTGAGCGTTTGGCGGGCGAGCAATGGCTACTCACCGTCAAGACGGCTGGCAAAAGCGAAAACGGTTTGTCGCGCCGCCAAGAGTGGGAAGCACCCACCACGCCCGGCGCGTTGAACTTTGCAGAGCTGGTGGATGACGCTGAATTGGCGGCATCGTTGATGGCTTTACGTGCCAATTTAAAACCACTATTTCGCACCGACTTTGAACGACAGAGTTGGTGCGTGACACAACACGATGCACGCATTGAAGTGGCCCTAGACCAAGGCCGCATCACCGTGCCAGGCACGGCGTTGAGCGAAGGAATTTTGGAGTTAGAGCTTGAATTGCTGAGTGGGCCGGAAGCGGCCCTGCATGCGTTGGCCGAGGCCTTGCGTCAAACCGCGCAAGGCACCATTGCGCTCACCCCATCCGACATCAGCAAAGCACAACGCGGCATGGTGTTGTGGGCACAAGCCCCGCACCACTGAGCGAGGCTCACGCGACGAAAGCGTTAGGCCGCTTTCGCAGCCTGCAAAGTTTCACGCGTTTGCAACGCCACACGACGTGCAGCCTCAGCAAAGTCTGCGCCTTTGGATGCATACAGCACCGCACGCGATGAGTTGACGATGATGGGGCCAGTGGTCGTATCGCCACTCACGCGCAAACCTGCCTTCACTGTGGCCACTGCATCGCCACCTTGTGCGCCTACACCCGGAATGAGCAAGGGCACAGTAGGCGCGAGTTCACGCACACGTTCAATTTCTTTGGGGTAGGTTGCGCCCACTACCAAGCCGAGTTGACCATTCAGGTTCCAAGGGCCTTGGGCCAGTTTGGCAATGTGTTCGTACACGCGGGGCTGGCCGTCAACCGAGGCGAGGTGTTGGTTTTGCAAGTCGTCACCACCGGGGTTGGAGGTGCGGCACAGCAAGAACGCGCCTTTGCCGTGGTACTTCAAATAGGGCTGCACCGAATCCCAGCCCATGAAGGGCGAGAGGGTGACGGCGTCTGCACCATAGCGCTCAAACGCTTCGATGGCGTATTGCTCGGCGGTGCTGCCAATGTCACCGCGCTTGGCATCCAAGATGATGGGCACGTGGGGAGCCACGCGGCGCATGTGTTCCATCAGTCGTTCCAGCTGGCCTTCCGCGCGATGCGCAGCAAAGTAAGCAATTTGCGGCTTGAAGCTGTTGACCAAGTCAGCCGTGGCGTCCACGATGGCGGCGCAAAAATCGTAAATCTTGTTGGCGTCACCCTTGATGTGGTCTGGGAACTTGGTCGGTTCTGGGTCAAGGCCCACGCAGAGCATGGAATTGTTTTGGCGCTCTGCGGCGCTGAGCATGTCAAGGAAGGTCATGCGGAGATTTTAGAAGGCTTACCATGCACCCCATGTCTGCCTTGCCCCGCCTCACCCGTCACCAACTTTGGACGCTCATCACCCTCACTTTGGTGTGGGGCTTGAACTGGCCCATCATGAAGTTTGGGGTCACGGGTTTTCCGCCGCTCACGTTTCGCAGCTTATCGATGTTGATTGGCTTACCTGTACTGGGCTTAGCACTCGTGCTGATGAAAATCCCGTTTCGTATTCGACGCGAGCACTGGCGCGAGCTGTTCACGTTGGCCGTGTTCAACATGTTTGTGTGGCATGTGTTGGTGATCTTGGCGTTGCCCATGTTGTCAAGCGGACGCGCCGCCATCTTGGGCTACACCATGCCCATCTTCTCGGCCATCTGGGGAGTGATTTGGTTTAACGCACCTTTACGTGCGCGCCAGTGGCTGGGCGTGGCGGCTGCAGGCATTGGTGTGTTGCTGCTGTTATGGAATGAACTCAGCCACCTCACAGGCCAACCTGTGGGTGTACTGATGGTGTTGGTGGCGGCGTCCACTTGGGCTTATGGCACGCAACGCTTGCGTCACACGCCCATGCCTGTTCCGACCCTGACCATCGCGTTTTGGATGACCGCGATGACCACGGTGCTGCTCACCGTTTTGGCTTGCGTGTTTGAGCAAGACCGCTGGTACATGCCAACGACCAGCACGCAATGGTCGATTCTTTACAACGCTTTGGGTGTGTTTGCGTTTGCCCAAGCCGCGTGGCTCACCTTGGCGCGAGGCTTGCCACCTGTGGCCTCCACCTTGAGTGTGATGTTCATTCCCGTGTTGGGTGTGTTCAGTGGGGCATGGTGGCTGGGTGAGGTGTTGCACTGGCAGGACTGGACAGCGGTGGTGCTGATGGTGGTAGCCATTGCATCGGTGTTGTGGCCTGCACGTTCTGCTTAGGCAGAACCTTTGACATGCGCCATGGCCAAGCACAAATCTGCCCAAACCTTGGCTTTCTCGGGTAAGTTGCGCAACACATAGGCGGGGTGATACGTCACGACCACCGGCACATCTTGGTAGCTGTGCACGCGGCCACGTAGCTTGCCCACAGGCGTGCTCTCAACATCGGCCACGGTGTCACGCAAAAGGGCCTGCACAGCAAAGCGGCCCATGGCCAAAATCATTTTGGGTTTGAGCAAGGCCACTTGACGCTCTAAGTACGGCAAGCATTGCGCCACTTCTTCGGGACGCGGGTTGCGATTGCCCGGTGGGCGGCACTTGAGCACATTGGTGATGTAAACGCCACCTCCCGCGGCGGTGCGTGCCCCGGCGCGTGAGAGCTTGATCGCACCCAACATGTTGTCGAGCAGCTTACCGGCTTGGCCCACAAACGGTTCGCCTTGGCGATCTTCTTCCTCACCTGGGGCTTCACCTACGATGAGCCAATCGACCTGCGGCGCTTCACCTTCTGGCACAGATGCACCCACGCCAAATACGATGTTTTGGCGCGCGCCACACAAGGTACAAGCTTGGCAGCCAGATACCGTGCTGTGCAAGGCTGACCAATCCATTTGGTCAATGCCTTCGGGGCGTTGAATGACGATGGGTACAGGTTCCGCTTTAGCCGCTTGTTCGTAGCCTGCTGCGTTGGCAATCGCTTGTGTAGCCAGTTCGCTGGCCGCAGCAAAGCTTTGTGCTTCTTGCGCGTGGGCTTGCATCACCGCGTCTGCGGGGACAGAAGCGGAGGTGTCGACCGTCAAGGTTTCCACCGCAGGTGGAGCCATCACCGCCGCCTCAGACATGGGCGACCACACCCGCACGCCCATTTCGGCGAGCATGGCGCGTTGGCGTTTGTCCAAGTGCAAGGTGTGGGTCATGGGGCGATAGCTTACAACGTCATCGACATGACCACCGCGTGCTCACGTTGGCCGTGGTCGGCTGGGTAATAGTTTTTGCGCTCGCCCACGCGGCGGTAGCCATAACGCTCGTACACCTGCATGGCGCGGGCGTTGCTCACTCGCACTTCCAGCCACAGGCATTGGGCATTGCGCTCTCGCGCCCACAGCGCCAGCGCGTCGAGCATGAGCACGCCGTAGCCTTGGCCCTGAAACTCGGGCGCGACGGTGATGTTGAGCAAGTGCGCTTCTTCCACGCCCTCCATCGCCACAAAATAGCCAATCAAGGTGTCGCCCCCCATGAGCGCCAGCAACTGGTAGCCCGACTTGATGCAATCCGCAAAATTGCCGCGCGTCCACGGATGAGCATAGGCGCGGGTTTCAATGCCCATCACGTCGTCGAGCCACGCTTCGGTGAGCGGCTCTAGGCGTACTTCAGGTTTTGAAACAGCGGTCATCAAACGATGTGAAAAAAGTTAAAGCGGGCTTCGTGTTGGCACTGCTTGCGCAAGTTGTGCTGCTTTGATTTGCATGCGCTCGTCCGTGGTTTGCGCCACTTTGTCGCGAATGTAAAGCGGCAGTGCTTCTTCGGGCGGCACGGCTTGGCCTGCCGCCCATGCAGCAGGAACGAGACGCAACAAAGCAGCGGCCGTAGGCAGGGCCATGCGTTGCGTGGCTGTGAACGCAGCGGGCCAGCGACCTGCATACACAGGCCATGCATTGCCTGCGGCGATGAAGCTATCTTGCGTCCAGTCGGCTGGCCAATGCAAAGTTTCTGGGGCTTGCAACTCAGCGGCTTGGACGCACTGCCAAGTGCCTTGCATTGGTTCGGGCTTGAATTCATACGCCGCCACATACACCTGCTCCATGCGCGCATCCATCACGGCTAACACGCGAGTCACGGCGGCGTCACCCGCAGCTTCAGCTGACAGACGAGCCTCTTCGGCCACCGCCAACAAGGTATCAATGGGCAACACAGGTAAGTCAGCCCCGAAGGCCAAGCCTTGCGCCACCGAACATGCGGTGCGCAAGCCCGTGAACGCGCCGGGGCCCCGGCCAAACACAACCGCCTGCAGATCCGTCAAGGCCAAGCCCGCTTCTTTCAAGAGTGCCAAGGTTTGCGGAATCATGTGCGTTGACGTGAGCGGACCGCCTGCGCTGGTGTGCGTCCACGTCTGTGCGCCGCGAGACACGGCAAGGGAGAGGGTGTCGGTGCTGGTCTCTAACGCCAGCCACTGGTTGGTGTGCATGGGCTGATTATCCCAGCCGTGATAATTTGCCGATGGACACTTTGCACACCCGCCACTTGCCTAGCTCAATACCACGCCAAATGTCAGTCACTTTCAGCTGGCGTGGTTGGCTTGGCCTCGCCGTGTTGGCAGCCTCGTTACACGTTCACGCAGCCCCAAGTTCAAAAGTCGTGCGCAGCGAACCACCCAAACACACAGCGGGCGATATCGGCCAGTTACCACCCGATGTGCTGGCCGCGCTGCAACGTGCCAAAGTACCAAGCGACAACTTTCATGTGATGGTGGTCGACACCCAAGCCACCAGCACGCCAAGATTGAGCCACCAAGCCCAAGTGCGCGTGAACCCCGCGTCATTGATGAAGCTCGCCACCACCACGGCCGCGCTCGACACGTTGGGCCCCGCCTTTGTGTGGCGTACACCTGTGTATGTGGATGGTCCTGTGCGCGATGGTGTGTTGCAAGGCAACGTCTACATCAAAGGCAGCGGCGATCCGCGCTTTGTGGTGGAGCGTTTATGGCTATTGATGCGACGCCTACAAGGTTTGGGCATTCACAAAATTCAAGGCGACATCGTGCTCGATCGCAGTGCATTTGACGTGCCTGCACGTGACGCCGCTAGCTTTGACGGCGAACCCCTGCGCCCCTACAACGCTGCACCGGATGCACTGCTACTCAACTTCAAATCACTGCTCATTCAGTTCGTGCCCGACCGTGCCGCCAACGTGGCGCGTGTGCAAATTGAGCCCCCCTTGGCTGGCGTGCAATTTCCCGCCACTGTGCCGCTGAGCAATGGCGACTGCAGCGACTACCGCAGCACCTTGCGCGCCGATTGGACAGACCCCGCACGCATCCGCTTTGCAGGCAACTTTCCTGCAGTGTGTGGCGAAAAAATGTGGCCGATTGCCTACGCCGCGCCTCAGCAATTTGCACAGCGCGTTGTCGCGGGCATGTGGCAACACGTAGGTGGCCACTTGAGCGGCCAAGTGCGCGAAGGCACTGTGCCCACTAACTTGCAGCCAGCATTCCAAGTGGATTCAGCCAGCTTGGCTGAGACCATCCGCGACATCAACAAATACAGCAACAACGTGATGGCACAGCATGTGTTTCTCACCCTCAGCCAACAGCAGCGCGGCGTGGGCAGCTTTGAGGCCTCACGCGAACTGATGCAACGCTGGTGGCGCGAACGCGTGAGCGGTGACGTGCCCACGTTTGACAACGGCTCGGGCCTGAGCCGCGAGGAGCGCATCAGCGCACAAGCCCTCGCGCGATTGCTGCAAGTGGCCTGGGCCTCGCCCACCATGTCTGAACTGATGAGTTCATTGCCTGTCACAGGCCTAGACGGGACCATGAAGCGCAGCAAAGCCCAAGCCAGCGCCCACTTGAAAACCGGCAGCTTGCGCGATGTCGCCGGTGTGGCGGGCTATGTGGACACGGCCAGCGGCAAACGCTTGGTGGTGGTGGCAATCTTGCACCACGTCAACGCCAATGCCGCACGCCCTGCGCTAGACGCGATGATTGACTGGGCGGGCAAGCAACCCTGATTTTTGAAAGCCACGCATGAACTACAACGAATGGATCGGCTACGCCGCCGCCAGCCTGACCACCGCGAGCTTTGTGCCGCAAGCGTGGCTCACCTTCAAAACGCGTGACGTCAGCGGTATTTCGTTGGGGATGTACAGTGCGTTCACCCTTGGCGTCGCGCTGTGGTTGCTTTACGGCGTGCTGATCGAGGCGTGGCCCGTGGTGATTGCCAACTGCATCACACTGGCCTTAGCGGCCAGCATTTTGATCATGCGCTTGCGATTTGGGTGCAAAGCGCAAGTACCCGATTAACGCCAGCCTTGGGCTGTGGCGTTGAACAGATATTGGGCAACCCAACGGTTGCCAGCAGGGGTCAGATGAATGCCATCGGCAAACAACATAGTGGCATAGCTGGCGTTAGCCGCACTCGCATCGCACCCCACAAACGCCGCTGCATTACCACAGGCTGGCGTTGTGTGGGTTGTTCCATTGAAGCCTGTATCAGTGAACGGGCTATATGTGGTCAACGCAGTTGCCGTCAAGAACAGCGAGGTCACACCAGATGCATTGGCAAAAATCACGCTGTTAGAGCTCTCACCACCAAACGCCGCACTCAAAGCTGTCAGAAGTGCCGTGTTGAATGTATTGGTCGCTGTGGTGTCAAAGCCAGTGGATCGCCCCCACGGAGTTCGCGAAACATCCAACACAGGCATAACCAGGATATGTTTGACGCCTGCTGTCTTGAGGCGTTGAATTTGCGTGACTAAGGTTTGCGCTTCCGTCGCGGGTGTGGCGGTGGCTTTCACATCAAAAGTTCCCACCGCAATCACCACCAAGTCGCCAGCAGAAAAACTGCCTATGGAAGTAATTTGATTGGCCAAGTCAGCAATACGCGCGCCGCCTGCGGCTGCACTCACCACGTTGGATTGACCAAAATAAGCGGCCACTTGCTCCACCACGGAGCTTGTCGTGCCAGCACCTGTTCGCACGGTCGGTGCTGCACCGCCTGTCGCAGTGCGAATGTCGTTATAACCATCCCCCAACCCCACAACCCGTGTTGGCTTGAACGGATCAACCGTGCTGCTAGATCCACACGCTGTGAGAACAGCTGCCACAAGGAGTGCAGAAAGGGCTTTGAGGGTTCGGCTAAAGATTGGGTTCATCACAGGCTCTCTTTTGAGTACCGCATTAGTTTAACGAGTTGGCGCAGCAGCGCGCGTCAAGCGGTCTCGCACGCCATCCCATTCGGGGGTATGAGGTGGATGCTCCACCCAAATGTGCGCCACGCCTTGGGCGTCAAAGCTGCGCAGTTGGGCAAATAGCTGATGGGCACAGTCCGTGGCCGACTCGGGCATGGGCTGCAAATTGAAACGAGCAGCCATGCTGAAGGGCACTTGAAGCGGACTACGCGACCAAACGGCAACCCTTCCCGCAGCAGGCGCCTGTGCGTTGATCGCCGTTTGCAAATCAGCGGCTGACATCAGCTGCACTTGAGCAGCGGGGGCGTAGTGTGATTCCAACGTGCCCGAGGCACGCGGCGCGTCGGCTTGCGGTGTGTCTGGCGTCACCACCGACACGCCACAGGCTTGGCCGAGTTGCTCGGGGGTGAACACGCCGGGTCGCAACAGGATGGGGACACCACGTGTGCAATCAACGATGGTGGACTCAATGCCCACCTCGCACGCACCGCCATCGACGATGAGTAAACCGTCGCCAAACTCATCCGCCACATGTGCTGCGGTGGTGGGGCTGACGCGGCCAAACAAATTAGCGCTCGGTGCGGCTACCCCGTACACGCCCAAGGCTTGTGCGGCTTGTAGCACGGCACGAGCTGTGGCGTGTGACGGGCAACGCACGCCCACCGAATTTTGGCCACCGGCAGCGGCAGCAGCCACCTCGGGGCGACGCGGCAGGATGAGGGTCAAGGGGCCGGGCCAAAACGCATCCATCAACCGTTGCGCAAAATCGGGAATGGCTGACGCAAAGCGCGTGACCTCTTGCGCACTGGCCACATGCACGATGAGCGGGTGATTGGCAGGGCGGCCTTTGGCTTCAAAAATTTTGGCCACGGCTGCGTCGTTGCCTGCGTCTGCCGCCAAACCATAAACGGTTTCAGTGGGCAGCCCCAACAACTCGCCGCGCTGCAAGGTTTGCGCAGCAGTGGCAATAGCGTTGGGGAGTTGGCCGTCAAGAATCATGGAGCTAGGCTATGTGAAAACCTGCGCCCTCAAGCGAAGGCTTGTGCTCGCAGGGCTGAAGTTTGCATCATCAAAACGCTGCAATACCCAAAATCGCTGCAGCCTGCAAAGCAACTTGGCGAGCGGCTTCGGGCGTGGCGGCGGTGATGTTGAGGTGCCCCATTTTGCGGCCTTTGCGAGCTTCGCGTTTGCCATACAAATGCAGGTGCGTGCCAGGCAGCGCCAGCACTTGTGTCCATGCAGGTTCAGCTTGGGTGTCAGCGCCAGAAGCAAACCACAGATCACCCAACAAGTTGAGCATGACCGCAGGGCTGTGTTGGCGCGGTTGCGTCAATGGCAAATCGGCCATGGTGCGCACTTGCAATTCAAACTGCGACACATCACAGGCGTCTTGGCTGTAGTGGCCACTGTTGTGGGGACGGGGTGCGATTTCGTTGACGACCAACTTGCTCGCCACATCACCTCCATCGGCCAACACAAAAAATTCGACGCACAACACACCGACGTAGTTCAGCTCTTGGGCCACGGCTTTGGCGGCGGCAATGGCTTGGCTGGCCAGTGCCTCAGGCACGTTGCTCGCAAACACCTCGGTCACGGCCAAGATGCCATCGCGGTGCAGGTTGCGTTGCACGGGCAAATTCACCATCGCACCATCACGACCCCGCGCCACGATGACGGAGCACTCGCTGGCCAAGGGCAACATTTTTGCCAGCACGCAGGGCACTTGGCCCATCTTGGCCCAACCGGCGTTGAGCTCGTCGCGCGTGGTCACACGCAGCTGGCCTTTGCCGTCGTAACCCATGCGGGAAGTTTTCAAAATGCCGGGCAGCAAGTCGTCTTCCACAGCGGCCAGCCGGTCGGTCGTCTCAATGACCGCATGTGGTGCAACAGGCACGCCGCACGCCACAAAGTGTGCTTTTTCACGCGCACGGTCTTGGACCACGGCCACCGCAGACGCAGCAGGCGACACGGGCAACGTGGCGGCGAGTTGCGCCAGCGCATCGGCGGGCACGTTCTCAAACTCGGTGGTCACAGCTTGGCAAGCAGCAGCGAGTTGCTTCAAGCCAGCGGCGTCTAAGTAGTCGGTATGAATGTGGTGGTGGCTCACCAGCCCTGCGGGGCTGTGTGCATCGGGATCGAGCACCGCCGTGTTGTAACCCATGCGCTGCGCCTCGTGCGCCCACATGCGCCCCAACTGGCCGCCGCCCAACACGCCTAGGGTGGAGCCAGGGGGCAAAGGTTTCAGCGTGGCGCTCATACGGGAGGCAAAGCCATGTTGCGGGCCACTTCGGTTTGGGCTGCACGGAAGGCTTGAAGTTTTTCGGCCAAGGCCGCATCGGTCGATGCGAGCAAGGCCACGGCAAACAAGGCCGCGTTGGCAGCGCCGGCATTGCCGATGGCAAAGGTGGCCACCGGAATGCCTTTGGGCATTTGCACAATGCTGTGCAACGAGTCCACCCCCTGCAAATGCTTACTGGCCACAGGCACGCCCAACACGGGCACGATGGTTTTCGCGGCAATCATGCCGGGCAAGTGCGCCGCGCCGCCTGCGCCGGCAATGATGGCGCGCAAGCCACGACCTTGCGCGCTTTGAGCGTACGCAAACATGTCGTCGGGCATGCGGTGGGCAGAAACCACACGGGGTTCAAAAGAGATGCCAAATTCTTGGAGAATCTGGGCTGCATGTTGCATGGTGTCCCAATCAGAGTTGGAACCCATGACGACACCGACTTGGCACTGGGTCATGATGTGGCTGTGTGTATGAGCAAAAACGAATTTTAAGACGGGACCCCTATGATGGATGTGACGATGGCAAATTTCGAGACCGACGTGATTGCGGCCTCTCAAACCACCCCTGTATTGGTGGATTTCTGGGCAGACTGGTGTGGCCCCTGCAAGTCTTTGGGCCCTGTCCTGGAAAAACTCGAAGCCGACTACCAAGGCCGCTTCAAATTGGTCAAGATCAACGCCGATACCGAACAACAACTGGCCGGAGCGTTTGGCGTGAAAAGCCTGCCCACCTGCATCTTGCTGATGGGGGGCCGACCTGTCGATGGCTTTATGGGCGCGTTGCCTGAAGGCAAAGTGCGCGAGTTTTTGGACAAACATTTGCCCTCCGACACCGACTTGGCCGCACAAGCCGATGCCCAAGAGGCCGATCAGCTCATGCAGGCGGGCGATGCCCATGCAGCCATTGCCAAATTGCAAGAGGCTTTGAGCCTCAACACATCGGATGATGAAACCCGCTACAACCTGGTGAAGTTGCTGATCTCTGTGGGTGAACTCGAAGAAGCGCAAGCCACGCTCCATCCGAAGCTCTCTGAAATTCCGCTGCAGTTGCGTTTTGACGCCCTGAACTACTGGCTGCAAGCCTTGCAGTTTGTGTCCACCGACCCTCGCGCCGAGTGGAGTTTTGAGCAGTTCGATGCGGCCATCGCCCAAAACAAACGTGACTTCGACACCCGCTTGGCCAAGGCCCGCGTGTTGATCGCTGCCGAGTTGTTTGAAAACGCAATGGAAGAGTTGCTTGAGATCATCATGCGCGACAAAACGTGGAACCACGAAGTCGCGCGCAAAACCTATGTGGCCATCCTCGAATTGCTCACACCACCCAAGCCCAAAACGGACGATGCCGCCGTCGGTAAAACCGCAGGCGGCATCGAGTTAACTGGCAAAGCCGCGGTGCAGGAAGACCCCGTGTTGGAGATGATCTCTCGCTACCGCCGCAAGCTCAGCATGGCGCTGAACTAACTGCGGCAAAGAGGGTTAGTCCTTCAACCGCTGCCAAGCCTCTTGGTACTTGGCGGCGGTTTGGGCAATCACCTCTTGTGGCAAATGCGGCGCAGGAGGCGATTTACTCCAAGGCTTGCCTTGCACTTGGGCAGTTTCTAGCCAATCGCGCAAGAACTGCTTGTCGTAGCTCGGTGGGTTGACACCTTCTTGGTAGCTATCCGCAGGCCAGTAACGAGATGAATCGGGCGTGAGCACCTCGTCCATCAACACGAGGTTGTTGTTGGCATCCAAGCCAAACTCAAACTTCGTGTCGGCAATGATGATGCCTTTGGCCGCGGCCACGTCGCGTGCAGTTTCGTACAAAGCGATGCTGACGGTTTTGATCTTTTCAGCCAAGCCGCCACCAATCATCTCCACCACTTGTTCGTAGGTGATGTTCTCGTCGTGGTCCCCCACGGCCGCTTTGGCGGCAGGGGTGAAGATGGGCTCTGGCAACTGGCTGGCGTTCTTCAAACCTTTGGGCAGCTTCACGCCACACACGGCTTGATTTTCTTGATACTCGGCCCAGCCGCTGCCAGCCAAATAGCCACGCACCACCGCTTCCACGGGGATGGGCTTCAAGCGTTTGACCAACATCGAGCGGCCTTTGACTTGCGCGACTTCGTCCGCGCTTACCACGCTCTCGGGCGTTTCGCCTGTCAGGTGGTTGGGGCAAATGTGACCGAGCTTGCCAAACCAAAACAGGGCCATCTTGGTGAGCAATTCGCCCTTGCCTGGAATGGCCTCGCCCATGATGACGTCAAACGCGCTGATGCGGTCTGAGGCGACCATCAAGATGCGGTCTTCGCCCACGGCGTAGTTGTCACGCACTTTGCCGCGTGCGAGCAAGGGCAAAGAAGTGAGCGCAGAAGTATGCAGAGCTGTCATGTATTACTTCACCAACTGAGCGAGTTCGCCCTTGGCGTAACGTGCCGCCACCACCGAGAGGCTGTCGCCCTTGATTTTGCTGCCCTGGCCTTCGCAACCGAATTCCAAATAACGTTGTTTGCAAATGTTCATCGCGGCTTCGCGCGCAGGCTTGAGCCATTCGCGGGCGTCAAATTTTTCTGGGTTCTCAAACATGAACTTGCGTGCAGCAGCGGTCATGGCCAAGCGGATGTCGGTGTCGATGTTCACCTTGCGCACGCCGTGCTTGATGGCTTCTTGAATTTCAGACACAGGCACGCCGAAGGTCTGCTTCATCTTGCCGCCGTATTGGTTGATGATGGCCAACAGGTCTTGCGGCACGCTGCTAGAGCCGTGCATCACCAAATGCGTGTTGGGAATACGCGCGTGGATTTCTTTGACACGGCTGATGGCCAAGATGTCGCCGGTGGGCTCGCGCGTGAACTTGTAGGCGCCGTGGCTGGTACCAATGGCAATCGCCAAGGCATCGAGCTGCGTGGCTTTGACAAACTGTGCGGCTTCTTCTGGGTCGGTCAACATTTGGCTGTGGTCCAACTTGCCTTCTGCGCCAATGCCGTCTTCTTCGCCGGCTTCGCCGGTTTCCAAGTTGCCCAAGCAACCCAATTCACCTTCGACCGACACACCCACTTTGTGCGCCATGGCCACCACTTGTTGGGTGACTTGCACGTTGTATTCAAAGCTGGAGGGTGTTTTGCCGTCTTCCATCAACGAACCGTCCATCATGACGGAGCCAAAACCGAGGTCAATCGCACCTTGGCAAACTTTGGGTGATGTGCCGTGGTCTTGGTGCATGACCAAGGGGATGTGTGGGTAGGCTTCCGTGGCGGCTTGAATCAAATGCTTGATAAAGGGCTCGCCCGCATATTTGCGAGCGCCAGCGCTAGCTTGCAAGATAACGGGGGCACCCACAGCGTCGGCGGCAGCCATGACGGCCTGCACTTGTTCCAAGTTGTTGACGTTGAAAGCTGGAATACCGTAACCGTGCTCTGCAGCGTGGTCTAAGAGTTCGCGCATCGATACGAGTGCCATGGGGAAATCCTCAAATATTAAAAACGGATGTAATTGCCGGCGATTTTAAAGGCGGCAACACCGCACCCAGCTGACAGGCAATAAAGCTTGCCAGCTATGGGTTTATGCAATAAGTGGGTCAGCGCACTTCGCAAATGCGCAGCATGTTCGTGCCGCCCGGCGTGCCCATCGGGTCACCACAAGTGATGGCGTACACATCACCCGTGTCCACAATTTCACGCAACTTCAAGTGCGCTTCGGCTTGGGCCAAAGCGGTGTCGCGATCGGCACTGGTATCCATCAACAAGGGACGCACATTGCGGAACAAAGCCATGCGGCGTTGTGAGGCCACTTTGGTGGTCACCGCATAGATAGGAATGTGAATGCGATGGCGGCTCATCCACAACGCGGTTGAACCAGACTCAGTCAAGGCCACGATGGCTTTGCACCCCAAGTGGTGCGCCGTAAACAGCGCGCCCATCGCAATGGTTTGGTCAATGCGTGTGAAGGTTTGGCCTTGGAAATCGGCATCCAACTCCACGTCTTCGGCGGCTTCGGCAGCGGCGCAAATTTTGGACATTTCTTGCACAGTTTCCAGCGGGTACTTGCCTGCGGCAGTTTCGGCGCTGAGCATCACGGCGTCTGTGCCGTCAATCACGGCGTTGGCCACGTCACTCACCTCGGCACGGGTGGGCACGGGGTTGGTGATCATGCTCTCCATCATTTGGGTGGCGGTGATGACCACTTTGTCGTGCTCACGCGCCAGCTTAATCATGCGCTTTTGCAAAGCCGGCACTGCTGCGTGCCCAACTTCCACAGCCAAGTCGCCACGCGCCACCATGATGCCGTCGCTGGCGCGCAGGATCGCCTCGAGTTGCGGAATGGCCTCGGTGCGCTCGATCTTGGCGATCATGCCGGGC
>JACCDV010982044.1_pt1 | contig 24659 bp, 23 predicted proteins | sample 7446131 | NCBI WGS metagenome assembly JACCDV01 (sample SAMN15323448, study PRJNA562643) | freshwater metagenome | isolation source: river surface water | place: USA:Blue River Watershed | collected 2017-08-17
AGCGGGGTCTTCTTCGTCCAGGTCACGGTAAGCCACGATTTCGGGGTGACGGAACAAGGCGTTGGAGTCGAAGTTGAACTTCGCGTCCAGGGCCATGATGTTGCCCTTGCTGTCGCAGTTCAGGGGGTTGATCTCGACCAGCGAGGCGTCGGTGTCCATGTAGCAGGTGTAGAGCTTTTGGAACACGTCGGCGGCCTGGTCGGCCGAGCCACCGCTCAGGCCGATGGCGTTGGCGATCTTGAGCGCCTGCGCCTGGCCCAGGCCGGTCAGGGGATCGACCAGCTCGGTGACGATTTTCTCGGGGGTGCTGTGCGCCACTTCCTCGATGTCCATGCCGCCTTCGCTGGAGGCAATGAAGGCCACCTTCTGGCTGGCGCGGTCGGTCACGACCGAGACGTAATACTCTTTCTGGATGTCGGCGCCGTCTTCGATGTAGAGGCGACGCACCTTCTGGCCTTCGGGGCCGGTCTGGTGGGTCTTGAGCTGCATGCCCAGGATCTGGCTGGCCAGTTCCTTGACCTGCTCGATCGACTTGGCCACCTTGACGCCGCCGCCCTTGCCACGGCCACCGGCGTGAATCTGCGCCTTGACCACCCACACGGGGCCGCCCAGTTTCTGGGCGGCTTCGACCGCCTCCTGCACCGTGAACGCGGGAATACCACGCGGCACTGGCACACCAAATTGACGCAAGATTTCCTTGCCCTGGTACTCGTGAATCTTCATGAGGTTTCTCTCAGAGGGGGGTTGGATCGGTCCGTCTGGTCAGGGTGATTCGCCCGCTGCCAGGCACTGGACATTGCAGCCTGCGACTGTATCATGTTGCAACGCACCAATTTTGCTTCCAACGACTTACATTGACTTGACTCAAGCCCCGAAACGGGCCAATCAAGCCAGGATCGAACCATGTCCGCACACAAAATTTTCATCGACGGCGAAGCCGGGACCACCGGCCTGCAAATCCGCGAACGCCTGGCCACCATGGCGCAAATCGAGCTGCTCAGCATCGACCCGGCGCGCCGCAAGGACCCCGAGGCCAAGCGCGAGATCATGGCGCGCGCCGACCTGGTGGTGCTGTGCCTGCACGACGACGCCGCGCGCGAATCGGTGGCCATGATCGACGCCCTGCCCGGCGGCGGGCCGCGCGTGGTCGACGCCTCGACCGCCCACCGGGTCCAGCCCGGCTGGGTGTATGGCTTTCCAGAGCTGTGCGCGGGCCAGGCAGCGGCGGTGCGCCAAGCGCGCCGGGTGGCCAACCCGGGCTGCTACGCCACCGGGGCGATTGCGCTCTTGCGCCCGCTGGTGGACGCCGGCCTGGTGCCGGCCGATCATCCGGTGTGCCTGCCCTCGGTGAGCGGCTACTCGGGCGGTGGGCGCACCATGATCGAGGACTACGAGGGTGGCCGCGCCCCCTTGTTTGAGGCCTATGCCCTGGGCCTGCAGCACAAGCACATCCCCGAAATCATGCATTACAGCGGCCTGCGCAGCCGTCCGCTGTTCGTGCCGTCGGTGGGCAATTTCCGCCAGGGCATGCTGGTGCAACTGCCCCTGCACCTCGATCAGCTGCCGGGCCGACCCAAGGCGGCCGACCTGCACGAGGCGCTGCGCGCGCACTACGCCGACAGCGAGGCCGCAGGCGGCTTTGTGCGGGTGCTGCCGCCCACCGAGAACGGCAAGCTTGACGCGTTGGCGCTCAACGACAGCAACTGGCTGGAGCTGCGCGTGTTTGCCAACGAAGCCGCCCGCCACGCGGTGCTGTTTGCGCGCCTGGACAACCTGGGCAAGGGCGCCAGCGGCGCGGCGGTGCAAAACCTGTCGCTGATGCTGGGGCTGTAAAGCCCGTCGCCCCGCAGGGCGGGGGCCGCTGCGCTAGCCCACCACCTTGCGCACCACCTCGGCGGCAAAGCCGCGCGCGAGCAGAAAGCGGGCCTGGCGGGCGCGCTCCCGGGGGTCGGCGGCGGGGGCGTCGAATTTGCGTGCCCACACCGCCTGGGCGCGCTCGAGCTCGGTGGCGCGCAGCTGCTCGAGTGCCTCGCCCATCGCCTCGCTCGACAGGCCCTTGGCCTGCAGCTCCTGCCGCACGCGGGCCGTGCCCAGCTTGGCGGCGCGGCGGTGGATGAGCGAGTCCACCACCCGCGCCTCGTTGATGAAGCCACGCGCCTGCAGCTCGTCGAGTGCGCGGGCCAGCTCGCCTGGCTCGCCCTCGTGCGCGGCAAGCTTGCGCTCGAGCTCCGCGCGCGAATGCTCGCGCTGGCTCAAGAGGCGCAGCGCTCGGCCCTTGAGGCTGGGCGCGGCCGGGCCCATCAGGCCTCTTCGCTCAGGGCAGAGGGCAGCAGGGGAATGCCAAGCGACTCGCGCACCTTGTTCTCGATCTCGTGCGCCAGCTCGGGGTTCTCGCGCAGGAACTCGCGGGCGTTGTCACGGCCCTGGCCGATCTTCTCGCCGCCGTAGGCGTACCAGGCGCCCGACTTCTCGATGATTTTGGCGGTCACGCCCATGTCGATGATCTCGCCCTCGCGCGAGATGCCCTCGCCAAACAGGATGTCGAACTCGGCGGTCTTGAAGGGGGGCGAGACCTTGTTCTTGACGACCTTGACCTTGGTCTCGTTGCCGATGGCCTCTTCGCCCTTCTTGATCGTGCCGGTGCGGCGGATGTCCAGGCGCACCGAGGCGTAGAACTTGAGCGCATTGCCGCCGGTGGTGGTCTCGGGGCTGCCGAACATGACGCCGATCTTCATGCGGATCTGGTTGATGAAGATGACGGTGCAATTGGTCTTTTTGATGGTGGCGGTGAGCTTGCGCAGGGCCTGGCTCATGAGGCGGGCCTGCAGACCGGGCAGGGAGTCGCCCATCTCGCCCTCGATTTCGGCCTTGGGCACCAGGGCGGCGACCGAGTCCACCACCACCAGGTCCACCGCGCCCGAGCGCACCAGGCTGTCGACGATTTCCAGCGCCTGCTCGCCGGTGTCGGGCTGCGAAATCAGCAGGTCCTGCAGGTTCACGCCCAGGTTTTGCGCGTACTGCACGTCGAGCGCGTGCTCGGCGTCGACGAAGGCGCAGGTGCCGCCCTGCTTTTGCATCTCGGAGATGACCTGCAGGGTCAGGGTGGTCTTGCCCGAGGACTCGGGGCCGTAGATTTCAATCACGCGACCACGGGGCAGGCCGCCCACGCCCAGCGCAATGTCCAGACCCAGCGAGCCGGTCGAGACGACCTGGATGTCCTCGATCTTCTCGCCCTCGCCCAGGCGCATGATGGTGCCCTTGCCGAATTGCTTCTCGATTTGCGCGAGGGCGGCTTGCAGGGCTTTGGCTTTTTCGGTGTTGGCGTCGCTCATGGGGGCTCCTTGATGGGGTTGAACAGCAAAAGCTGTATGAATGGACAGCACTGTATCTTGCACAGTATTTTCTTGTAAAGCACTTTTTTGGTCAGTTTGCTTTACCATTTCGGCATGGATGCGTCAGACCCTTTGCTGCAGGACGATCGCTGGCGCCAGGGACACCTGGGCCGCTGGCTGGGCCATGCCATGCGCCGCTTTGACGAGCGGGTGCTGCACCTGATGGCGCACAACCCGGGGGTGCCGCTGGCGCTGGCCAACCTGGCTGCGCGCCAGCAGGTGAGCGCGGCGCACATCCACATCACCCGCCACCTGGCGCTGCAGGGCTCGCGCTTGACCGAGTTGGCCCAGGCCGCGGGCATGAGCAAACAGGCCATGGGCCAGTTGGTGGGCCAATGCGAGGCCTGGGGCCTGGTGCGGCGCCAGCCCGATGGGCGCGATGCGCGTGCACAGCGCATTGTGTTCACGGCCGATGGCCTGGCTTGGCTGGCCGCCTTTCGCGATGCCGTGGCCCAGGCCGAGACCGAATTCCGCCAGGCCGTGGGCGACGATGTGGCCACGGTGATCGCGCTGGGCCTGGAGGCCTATGCGCATTGAGGGGGTTTTCCCCGGTCAGGCACCGCGCAGGCGGCCCTTTGTCGGCATGGAATATCACTACAATGGGTCGGGATATGGCACACCAGGCGCATGGCCGGCAAAGGTCACAAGCGCCGCGAGGAGACCCCGATGCGGATATTGATTGCCGAAGACGATCAGGTGCTGGCCGACGGCCTGCTGCGCAGCCTGCGCAATGCCGGTGCCGCGGTTGACCATGTGGCCAGCGGCACCGAAGCCGACGCCGCGCTGATGACCAACAACGAGTTTGATCTGCTGATCCTCGACCTGGGTCTGCCGCGCATGCACGGGCTGGAGGTGCTCAAACGCCTGCGTGCCCGCGGCTCGACCATGCCGGTGCTGATCCTGACCGCGGCCGACAGCGTCGAAGAACGCGTCAAGGGCCTGGACTACGGCGCCGACGACTACATGGCCAAACCTTTTTCGCTGCAAGAGTTGGAGGCGCGCGTGCGCGCGCTGACCCGGCGCGGTCTGGGCGGCGCGACCTCGCAAATCAAGCACGGCCCCCTCATCTACGACCAGGCCGGCCGCGTGGCCACCATCGACGGCAAGATGGTCGAGTTGTCGGCGCGCGAGCTGGGGCTGCTGGAGGTGCTGCTGCAGCGCGCCGGTCGCCTGGTCAGCAAGGACCAGCTGGTCGAGCGGCTGTGCGAGTGGGGCGAAGAGGTGAGCAACAACGCCATCGAGGTCTACATCCACCGCCTGCGCAAGAAGATCGAAAAAGGCCCGATCCGCATCGCCACCGTGCGCGGCCTGGGCTACTGCCTCGAGAAGATTCCCGGCTGAGCGCATGAGCAAGCGCTCCCATCAGCGCGCCCAGCGCTCGCTGTTTGGCGAGATCCTCGACTGGCTGCTCACACCGCTGCTGCTGGTGTGGCCCATCAGCCTGGCGCTGACCTGGCTGGTGGCGCAAGGCCTGGCCAACAAGCCCTTTGACCGCGCCCTGGTCTACAACGTGCAGGCACTGGCCCAGCAGCTCAAGCCGGGCGACGATGGCCGTTTGCGCTTTAGCTTGCCCCAGCCCGCCAGCGAGTTGCTGCGCGCCGACGAAACCGACCTGGTGTACTACCAGGTGGTGGGCGCCGACGGCGAGCACCTGGCCGGCGAGCGCGACCTGCCCGCGCCGGCGAGCGCGCAAGAGGCCCACCCCACCAGCTACCAGGTGCAGATCCGCGACGACGAGATGCGCGGCCTGGAAGTGCGCGTGGCCTGGACCTGGGTGCGGCTGGAGGCCACCGGTGAGCGTGCGGTGCTGGTGCAGGTGGCCGAAACGCGCGAGAAACGCTCGGTGCTGGCCGCTGAAATCATCAAGGGGGTGATGCTGCCGCAGTTCGCCATCCTGCCGCTGGCGGTGTTGCTGGTGTGGTTGGCGCTGGTGCGCGGCATCAAGCCGCTCTCGCGTCTGGAAGAGCGCATCCGCGCCCGCCAGCCCGACGATCTGAGCCCACTGGACGACAAGGCCGTGCCCCTGGAGGTGGCGCCGCTGGTGCAATCGGTCAACGACCTGCTGGAGCGGCTCAAGGACTCGATTGCCACACAAAAGCGCTTCCTGGCCGACGCCGCGCACCAGCTCAAGACGCCACTGGCGGGCCTGCGCATGCAGGCCGATCTGGCGCAGCGCGAGAGCGCGCAGCCCGAAGACCTCAAGCGATCCTTGCAGCAGATCGGGCGCGCCAGCATCCAGGCCACGCACACCGTCAACCAGCTGCTGGCGCTGGCGCGCGCCGAAGGCGGCGGCGCCAACGTGCCGCGCCAGCCCTGTGACCTGGTGACGCTGGTGAGCGAGGTGCTGCTGGACTCGTATGGGCGGGCACAGGACAAGGGGATCGACCTGGGCTACGACGGCGTCGAAGCCGACACGCCGGGCGTGCACATCCTGGGCAATCCGACCCTGCTCAAGGAAATGGTCCGCAACCTGGTCGACAACGCCATCCACTACACCCCCAGCACGCCCGAGCGGCCCGGGGTGGTGACGGTGCGGGTGCTGGTCGACCCCTACAGCCAGACGCTGGTGATGCAGGTCGAGGACAACGGGCCAGGCATTGCGGCGGCCGAGCGCGAGCTGGTGTTCCAGCCCTTTTACCGCGCGCTCGGCACGAATGTGGACGGTTCGGGCCTGGGCCTGCCCATCGTGCGCGAAATTGCGCAGCAGCACCAGGCCACGGTGGACGTGACGCCGGTCCATCCGGGCACGCCCATGCCAGGCGCGTGCTTCACGGTGCGCTTTGCGCCGCCGAGGCGCTGAGACGGGCGGGCCGATCAGGCCGTGCGCGGGCTCATGTCGAGCTGCAGGCGCTCGCGCTCCATCACCCGCGCCACCGCCGGGTGCGCGGCCACGCGCTGCACATGCGCCCACAGGTCGGGGTGCGCATCGGGGCGGATGCCCACCATGCTGCCCCAGCGGGTGAAGGTCAGGGCATAGGCGTCAAGGGCGCCGATGCGCTCGCTGCCCAGCCAGGCCTGGCCGCTGGCCTGGGCCGCCTGCACCATGCCCTGGATTTCGGCCAGCAGGCCACGGAACACCGTCAGGTTGTGCGCGCGCACCGAGGCCTGCGCCTCGGTCGAGTCGGTGAAGGCCTGCGGCTTGAAGATGTGGGTGAAGGTCGGGTGAACCGTGTTGTTCATCCACGCCAGGCGCGAGAGCGCCTGCGAGCGCGCCATCGGCTCGGTGGGCAGCCCGGCCACACCCGGAAAGAGCTGGTCCAGGTGCAGCACGATGGCAACGATCTGGGTCAGCACCTGGCCGTCCTGCACCAGCACCGGCACCTGGCCGCGCGGGTTGATGGCCAGGTACTCGGGCGACTTCTGCTCGCCCTTGTGCAGCTTGACGGCACGCGGCTCAAACGCAGCGCCGCTGTTTTCCAGCAGCACATGGGGCACAAAGGAGCAGGCGCCAGAGGCGTAGTACAGGGCAAGAGAGGTCATGGCAACACACGAAAAGTCAAACGGTCCAGATGCTGCGCGGGCAGCGGGGCCGGCGCACTGGGCGCCACGGCCCCAAGGGGGGCCAGGCCAAAGCGTTCCAGGCCGCCCAGGTTCCAGGCCAGCAGGGCCAGATTGAGCAGCACGCACACACCGATCAGCCAACGCATCATCATGGGGAAAGGTCCTGGGGTCGGACGCTGACCTCTTCGCTGTGCAGGAGCTGCTCCTGGGCGGGGTCGGCGTCAGGGCGCCATCGTAACGCACCGCGTGGGTCGATGCCCAGCGCCACCCCGCTGCGGCCGTCGCTGGTGACGATGGGGCGCCCTTGCAGCGCATCGCGCTGGGCGTAGCGCGCCAGCAGCGGCGCCAGACCCTCGCGCTCGAAGGTCAGCACGGCCTGCAACAGGGGCAGCGCCACGCGCGCCAGGGCCAGGGGGGCACTGGCCTCGGGCCAGAACTCGCGCAGGGCCGCTGGCGCGGTGCGCAAGCCCTCGGCGGGTGGGGCCTGCACGTTCAGGCCCACGCCCACCACCAACTGACTGTGCGCGCCCTGGCGCGCCACCTCGATCAGCAGGCCGCCCAGCTTGCGCTGCTGCCACCACAAATCGTTGGGCCATTTGAGCTGCAGCTGCGGGTGCAGGGCTTCGGCCAGGGCCAGGCCCAGGGCCAGCGACAGGCCCGACCAGTCGGCGGGGGCCAGGGGCAGGCCCAGCGAAAACATCAGCGTGTCGCCGGGCTGGCCCCACCACTGACGCCCCACCCGGCCACGACCGGCGCTCTGGCGCTCGGCCACCAGCAGCACCGGGTCGTGCTGGCCGGCGCGGGCGCGGCGCATCAGCTCGCTGTTGCTCGAATCGATCTCGGGCCAGCACTCCAGCGTCAGGCCGGGGCACAGGGGCAGCATCTGCTCCCACAGCGCCTCAAGCGGCCAAGGCTGGGGCATCCCCATGGGCTGGGCCTGTTCAGCGCTTGCGCGCGGGTTTGGCGCCCGCAGCGGGCTCGGCACGGCGCGGCGCCTTGCGCGGGGTGGGCGAGGGCTCGGCCGGGCGAAAGCCGCGCTTGGGTGCCAGCATCGTGCCGCGGCACTGCGGCGCGCCGCACCAGCAGGCGTACTCGGCCTTGAGCTTGGGCGTGTAGCGCTCCTCGAGCACCAGGCCGTAGTCGTAATTGAGCTCTTCGCCGGCGCGGATGCGGCGCAGCGCCTTGATGAAGATGCGCCCGCCGTCTTCCTCGGCCTCGCAGTTGGGCGCGCAGGAGTGGTTGATCCAGCGCGCAGCGTTGCCGCCATACAGGGCGTCGATGATGTGATCGGCGTCGACCTGGAAATAAAAGGTGTGGTTGGGGTTGGCCGGGTCGTGCGGGTGGCGCCGCTGCGCCTCTTCCCAGTCGATGATCTCGCCCACGTACTCGATCAGCACCTCGCCCTTGGCAATGTCCTGCAACGCAAACACGCCCTTGCCGTGCACACCCGAGCGGCGCACCTGGATGCGCCGGCCGCTGGAAATGGGCGCCTTGGCGCGCGGAGATTTGACCGACGGCTGCTTGGGGGTAGGGGGCACGACAGAAAAGTTTGTTATGGTGAATTCATGGGCGTGCGCGCGTGGACGCACACCTGCGCACGCACGCACGCGCGAGCAGCGGAGATTGTATCGACATGAAAACACTGGTTATTGCAGAAAAGCCTTCGGTGGCACAAGACATCGTTCGGGCCCTCACCCAGGTGGCGGGCAAGTTCGAGCGCCACGAGGACCATTTCGAGAGCGAGCGCTACATCGTCACCAGTGCGGTGGGCCACCTGGTCGAGATCCAGGCCCCCGAGCAGTACGACGTCAAGCGCGGCAAGTGGAGCTTTGCCCACCTGCCGGTGATCCCGCCGCACTTTGACCTCAAGCCGGTCGACAAGACCAAGTCCCGGCTCAATGCGGTGGTGCGCCTGGCCAAACGCAAGGACGTGACCGCCCTCATCAACGCCTGCGACGCGGGGCGCGAGGGCGAGTTGATCTTTCGGCTGATCGAGCAGTACGCGGGCGGCGCCAAGCCGCTTGGCAAGCCGGTGCAGCGCCTGTGGCTGCAGTCGATGACGCCACAGGCCATCCGCGACGGCTTTGCCCAGTTGCGCAGCGACGCGCAGATGCGCGGCCTGGCCGATGCGGCGCGCAGCCGCTCGGAGGCGGACTGGCTGGTGGGCATCAACGGCACGCGTGCCATGACGGCCTTCAACTCGCGCGATGGCGGCTTTTTCCTGACCACCGTGGGCCGCGTGCAGACGCCCACGCTGGCCATCGTGGTCGAGCGCGAGGAGCAGATCCGCCGCTTTGTCAGCCGCGACTACTGGGAGGTGCACGCCACCTTCCTGGCCGAGGCCGGCGAGTACAACGGCAAGTGGTTTGACCCGGCCTGGAAGAAAGACCCCGAGGACGGCGAGAAAAAGGCCGACCGCCTGTGGGAGCACCGGCGCGCGCTCGAGATTGCCGATGCGGTGCGCGGCAAGAGCGCCACCGTGACCGAGGAGAGCAAGCCCAGCACCAAGGCCAGCCCCGGTCTGTTTGACCTGACGAGCTTGCAGCGCGAGGCCAACGGCCGCTTTGGCTTCTCGGCCAAGACCACGCTGGCGCTGGCGCAAAGCCTGTACGAGCGGCACAAGGCCCTGACCTATCCACGAACCGACTCGCGCCACCTGCCCGAGGACTACCTGCCGGTGGTCAAGCAGACCTTTGAGATGCTGGCCGACCAGGGCCTGCAGGCCCTGCGCCCGCACGCGCTGACCGCGCTCAACAATGGCTACATCCGCAAGACCCCGCGTGTGTTTGACAACAGCAAGGTCTCGGACCACTTTGCCATCATCCCGACCCTGCAGGCCCCCAGCGGCCTGTCCGAGGCCGAGCACAAGCTCTACGACCTGGTGGTCAAGCGCTTCATGGCGGTGTTCTTCCCCAGCGCCGAGTACATGGTCACCACCCGCATCAGCCAGGTCAGCCACGCCGGCCAGAGCCACCATTTCCGCAGCGACGGCAAGGTGCTGGTCAAGCCGGGCTGGCTGGCCATCTACGGCAAGGAAGCCGACGAGGACGACAGCGATGGCAAGACCCTGGTGGCCGTGCGCGCGGGCGAGGTGGTGCGCACTGAGCAGGCACAGGCCAAGGGCCTGAAGACACGCCCGCCGGCGCGCTACTCCGAGGCCACGCTCTTGGGTGCCATGGAAGGCGCAGGCAAGCTGGTCGACGACGACGAGCTGCGCGAGGCCATGCAGGAAAAAGGCCTGGGCACCCCGGCCACGCGCGCGGCCATCATCGAAGGCCTGTTGACCGAGAAGTACATGTTGCGCGAGGGGCGCGAGCTGATCGCCACGCCCAAGGCCTTTCAGCTGATGACGCTGCTGCGCGGCCTGCAGGTCGAGGAGCTGACACGACCGGAGCTGACCGGGGGTTGGGAATACAAGCTGGCGCAGATGGAGCACGGCAAGCTCTCGCGCGAGGCCTTCATGCGCGAGATTGCCGAGATGACCGAGCGCATTGTGCGCAAGGCGCGCGAGTACGACCGCGACACCGTGCCGGGCGACTACGCCACCCTGGCCGCGCCCTGCCCGCAGTGCGGCGGCGTGGTGCGCGAGAACTACCGCCGCTATGCCTGCTGCGGCGCCGACGGCAACGGCGAGGGCTGCGGCTTTTCCTTCACCAAATCACCCGGCGGTCGCACCTTTGCCACGCCCGAGGCCGAGGCCTTTGTGCGCGAGCGCCGCATCGGCCCACTCGAGGGCTTTCGCTCCAAGGCCGGCTGGCCCTTTACCGCCGAGCTGGTGCTGCAGCCCAACCCCGACGATGGCAACTGGCGCCTGGAGTTTGACTTTGGCGACGACGGCAAGGACGAGCAAAGCGGCGAGATCGTCGACCTGGGCGGCCGCGCCGCGCTGGGGCCCTGCCCCAAATGCGGCGCCGACGTGGTCGAGCACGGCAGCCACTACGTCTGCACCCGCTCGGTGCCCACCAACGCGCAACCCGCGCCCAGCTGCGATTTCAAGAGCGCGCAGATCATCCTGCAGCAGCCGGTGAGCGCCGAACAAATCAGCAAGCTGCTGCACACCGGCAAGACCGACCTGCTGGATAAATTCGTGAGCAACCGCACCCGGCGCAACTTCAAGGCCTTCCTGAGCTGGAACGCCGCCGAGGGCAAGGTGGGCTTTGAGTTTGAGCCGCGCGAGGGCAAGCCCGGCGCACGTGCGCGCAGCGGCCCCCCCGCCCGGGCCGCCGCCAAGGCCCCCGCCAAGTCCGCCAGCAAGACCGCGACCAAGACCGCCACCAAAGCGGCCAGCAAGAGCGCGGCCAAAACCGCCAAGGCCCCCGCCAAGACCGCACGCCAGAGCGCACCGGGCACCCTGCGCCCCAGCCAGGCGCTGGCAACGGTGATTGGCAACGAGCTGGTCTCGCGTGCGCAGGTGACGAAAAAGCTGTGGGACTACATCAAGGCACAGGGCCTGCAAGACCCCAAGGACAAGCGCACCATCCGCTGCGATGCGTCGCTGCAGGCGGTGTTTGGCAAGCCCACGGTCTCGATGTTCGAGATCGCCGGCCTGATCGGCAGCCACCTGGCCTGAGGCCGCTGGACAGCGCCGCCGCAGGCCCGCCTGGGCGCTGGCCGGCTGGCCCGCGCCTGGCGGGTCATCATACAACCGGGCTTGGGGCCGGCGGGACTCAGGCCGAGCTGGCCTGGCTGCGCCGATGCCGCTCGCGGCTGTTGCTCAGGTGCGTGCGCATGGCCGCGCGCGCGGCCGTCTCGTCCTGCGCGGCAATCGCGTTGAGGATGCTCTCGTGCTCCTGGTGCACCCGCTGCAGGTACTGCTGGCGGTCGGGCGAGAGCGCCTCTTCCTGCAGGCGCGCACGCGGGATGGCGCTGCGGCCCAGGCTTTGCAGCAGATCGGCAAAGTAGGGGTTTTGCGTGGCCGCCGCGATCTCGGTGTGAAAGGCCAGGTCGGCCGCCACCGCGTCGGTGCCCTGCGCCAGGGCTTGCGCAAAGCTGCGCAACGCCGCCTGCATGCGCGCCAGCTGCGGCTCGGTGCGCCGCTGCGCGGCCAGGCCAGCGGCCTCGCTCTCGACGCTGATGCGCAGCTCCAGCAGGGCGATCACATCGCGCAGCGTGGCCAGCTGCGTCGGGTCGACCCGAAAGGGCGGGTGGCGCTGCGGGTCGAGCACAAAGGTGCCAATGCCGTGGCGCGTCTGCACCAGGCCAGCGGCCTGCAGCGAAGACATGGCCTCGCGGATGGCGGTGCGGCTGACACCAAACTCGGCCACCAGATCGGCCTCGCGCGGGAGCTTGTCGCCAGCGCCATAGCGCCCCTGGCGGATCTGCTGGGTCAAGGCCTGCGCGACCTCGCTCACCCGCGAGGGACCGCGGGGCGGCTTGCTTGATTTCATAAGGGTAATTCCGTGATCCACCGATGGACCGATCTCGCTAGGATAGTTGTATGACAACCTGCTGGCAAGTGCCCTGTGTTGTCGTGGCCCGGGCGGTTCTGCCGGGATCATCGCGCCATCTTGCGCACCCCACTTTTTCAAGCCCTGGAGCCCCTGATGAAACTCAAATCCCTGCTGCTTGCCCTGCTGGCCACCGGTGCGCTCAGCGCCCAAGCGATTGAATTCCGCTCGGCCGACACGCACAACGCCGACGATTATCCAACCGTGGTGGCGGTCAAGCACATGAGCACCGTGCTCGAGCGCCTGAGCGGCGGCAAGCACAAGATCAAGGTCTTCAACAAGGCCGCCCTGGGCCAGGAAAAAGAGACGATCGACCAGGTCAAGATCGGCGCGCTGGACTTCACCCGCGTCAACGTGGGGCCGATGAACGGCGTCTGCCCGCTGACCATGGTCCCGACCATGCCCTTCCTGTTCCGCTCGGTCGAGCACATGCGCAAATCACTGGACGGCCCGGCTGGCGAGGAAATCCTCAAGAGCTGCGAGTCGGCCGGCTTTGTGGGCCTGGCCTTCTACGACAGCGGCGCGCGCTCGATCTACGCCAAAAAGCCCATCAAGACCGTGGCCGACGCCAAGGGCCTGAAGATCCGCGTGCAACAGTCCGACCTGTGGGTGGCCCTGGTCAGCGCCATGGGCGCCAACGCCACCCCCATGCCCTATGGCGAGGTCTACACCGGGCTCAAGACCGGTCTGATCGACGCGGCCGAGAACAACATCCCCTCGTTTGACACCGCCAAGCACGTCGAGGCGGTGAAGATCTACTCGCGCACCGAGCACTCGATGGCGCCCGAGATCCTGGTCATGTCCAAGATCGTGTGGGACAAGCTGCCCAAGGCCGAGCAGGACATGGTCCGCGCCGCAGCCAAAGAGTCGGTCAAGTTCCAGCGCCAGAAGTGGGACGAGCAGGAGGCCAAGTCCCTGGCCAATGTGAAGGCCGCCGGTGCCCAGATCGTCGAGGTGGACAAGGCCTCGTTCCAGGCGGTGATGGGCCCGGTCTATGACAAGTTCATGACCACCCCCGAGATGAAGCGCCTCGTCAAGGCCGTGCAGGACACCAAGTGATGTTCACCCGCCTCTGCGCCTGGGTCTCGCGCCTGAGCCTGGGGCTGGCGGTGCTGGGTTTGCTGGGGGTGATGCTGTGCGTGCAGTGGCAGGTCTTTGGCCGCTATGTGCTCAACGACACCCCCACCTGGGCCGAGGCCCTGGCCATGCTGCTGGTGCTGTTTGTCACCGCCTTCGGCCTGGCCGTGGGCGTGCGTGACGCGGGCCACATCGGCCTGGAGTCGCTGGTGGGCTTGCTGCCCGAGGCCTGGCAGCGGCGCATCGAACTGCTGATCCATTTGCTGGTGGGCCTGTTTGGCGCGCTGATGGTGCGCTCGGGCTGGATCTGGGCCAGCGCCAAATGGGGCGAGAAAAAGCCCATGCTGCCGGTGCCCGATGGCATTGACTATGTGCCCATCGTGATCGCGGGCGTGCTCATCGTGCTCTTCTCGGTCGAGCATTTCATCGCCCTCTTGCAGGGCAAGCGGGTGGAGCCCTCATGGAACTGACGATATTGGCGGTCTCCTTTACCGTGCTGCTGCTGCTGGGGGTGCCGGTGGCCTTTGCCATTGGCCTGTCGTCGGTGGCCACCATCTTGGCTGCGGGCCTGCCCATCGAGGTGGTGTTCCAGAAGATGGTGGGCGGCATGCAGGTGTTCTCCTTCCTGGCCATCCCCTTCTTTGTGTTTGCCGGCGAGCTGATGCTCTACGGCGGCATTGCCGACCGCATCGTGCGCTTTGCCAACAGCCTGGTGGGCCATGTGCGCGGCGGACTGGGCATGAGCAATGTGGTGGGTTGCACCATTTTTGGCGGTGTGGCCGGGTCGCCCCTGGCCGATGTGTCGGCCATCGGCTCGGTGATGATCCCGCTCATGAAAAAAGAGGGTTACGACGCCGACTATGCGGTGAACGTGACCACCCATGCCTCGCTGGTGGGCGCGATCATGCCCACCTCGCACAACCTCATCATCTTCACACTGGCCACCTCGGGCATTGCCTCGGTGAGCATTCTGGGCCTGATCCTGGCGGGCCTGGTGCCGGCGCTGATCCTGACCGCCTGCAACCTGGCCGCGGCCTACTGGGTGGCGGTGCGCCGCGGCTACCCCACGCACGGCGCCTTCCCGGGCTGGGGCGCGGTGCTGGGCGCATTTTTGGCCGCGCTGCCAGGCCTGCTGGTGGTGGTGATCATTCTGGGCGGCATCCTCTCGGGCGCCTTCACCGCCACCGAATCGGCCTCGATCGCGGTGGCCTGGGCGCTGTTTGTGACGGTGGTGGTGTACCGCTCGATGAGCTGGGCCAACTTTCTGCGCGCCTGCGCCAAGGCCTGCAAGACCACTGGCGTGGTGCTGCTGCTGATCGGCATCTCGGCCGCGTTTGGCTACTTCCTGGCGCTCTACGAGGTGCCGCAAAAAACCGGCGAGATGATGCAGTGGATCAGCCAGGAGCCCTGGGTGATCTTTTTGATGATCAACCTGCTGCTGTTTGTGCTGGGCACCTTTCTGGACATGGCCGCGACCATCCTGATCTGCACCCCGATCTTCATGCCGATCGCGATGCAGTTTGGCATGGACCCGCTGCAGTTTGGCATCCTGATGCTGATCAACTGCGCGCTGGGCCTGAACACCCCACCGGTGGGCACGGTGCAGTTTGTGGGCTGCGCAATTGGCGGGGTGTCGGTGGGCCAGGTCATGCGCACCATCGGCCCCTTCTACGGCGCGCTGGGCATGACCCTGCTGCTGGTGACCTATGTGCCGGCGTTCTCGCTGTGGCTGCCGGGCTTGTTGCGCTGAAAAGCTGGCGACGCTGAAAAGCTGGCGACGCTCGGGGCAGCATTCCCCTAGCGGTAGCTCGCCAGGTGGATGTTGGTTTCGGTGCCGCGGATGCCGCGGATGAGGCGGATGCGCTCCAGGACCTGGGACAGGGCCTGCATATTGCGCGCCTCGATTTGCGCCAGCAGGTCCCAGCGGCCATTGGTGTCGTGCAGGGCCACGACGGCCGGGTCGCCCAGCAAGCTGGCGATCACCTGGCGGGTGGTGTTGCCCTCCACCTGCACCCCCATCCAGGCGCGGATGGTCTCGGGCTCGGCCTCGGGGCGCAGGCGCACGGTGTAGCCCACGATCAGCTGCGCGTCCTCGAGCTTGCGCATGCGGTTGTGCACCGTCCCGCGCGAGACCTTGAGCCGGTGCGCCAGCTCGGCCATGCTCATGCGCGCGTTGCCGCGCAACAGGGCAATGAGTTGCTGGTCGAGTTCGTCCATGCGCGGCATCATGCCAGAAGCGGCCTGGCGCGGGCGGCGGCCGGAGTTGGGCGCGGCGGCACAATCGGCCCATGAACACCTCTTCTTCGCGGCTGCTGGATGCCGCTGGCACGGCGGCTGCCTTGCCCTATCCCCGCCTGGCCCAGGCGATTGCCGAGCTGCTGCGCGACCCGCAGGTGCAGGTGCCGCCGCGCCTGGTGCAACCGCTGGTGCACGGCGGCAGCCTGTTTGTGATGCCCGCCAGCGACGCGCAATGGGCCATCACCAAACTCATCAGCTTTGTGCCCGACAACGACACGCGCGGCCTGCCCAGCATCCAGGGCGATATCGTGGTCTTCGATGCCCGCGACGGGCGCCGGCTGGCGCTGCTGGACGGGCCCACGGTGACCGCGCGGCGCACGGCGGCGGTCTCGCTGCTGGCCGCCCAGTGGCTGGCGCCCGCGCCGCAAGGGCCGCTGCTGATCGTGGGCGCGGGCGTGCAGGGGCGCGCCCATCTGGAGGCCTTTGCCGCCGGCCTGGGGGTGCGCGAGGTGCACCTGCATTCGCGCCGCCGCGCCAGCGCCGAGGCCTTGGCCGCGCACGCCCGCACGCTGGGCCTGCAGGCCCATGTGTGGGACGATCCGCATGCCGCGCTGGCGCACTGCCCGCTGGTGGTCAGCTGCACGCCGGCGCAGGCGGTGGTGCTGCGCGAGCGCCCGCGCCCCGACGCCTTTGTGGCCGCCGTGGGCGCCTTCACGCCGCGCATGGTGGAGTGGGCGCCCGAGGTCTGCCGCGATCTGGCGGCGCAAGGCCGGGTGGTGGTGGACACGCGCGACGCCGATCACGAGGCCGGCGACCTGCTGCAGGCGGGCTTGCCGGTGGCGCAATACCCCGATCTGGCCGCGCTGGCCCGCGCGCCGCTGCCCCCGCGCCAGGGCCCGGTGTTCTTCAAAAGCTGCGGCTGGGCCGGCTGGGACCTGGCGGCCGCGCGCTGCGTGATGGCACCCTCGGCCTGAGCGGCGGCCCTTGCCCGGGCGCGGCGGTGGCGCGCAGGGCGACCGGCACGCAGCGCGCGCACCCAATGCGCGCGAATGCGCCATCGGATGCCCCTACCGATACGACAACTGCGGGTTGTCGTGAAGAAAAGATATTGTCTTCCGGTCGTCGCCCGGCCTCCCTACCATTCCCGGACGTTTGTGCGCTCTGGCACCCGCCTGCTCGCGCAGCCCCATCCAACAAGAGGAGACGACCATGCACCCCACGACCCCCATGACGCTGTCGCGCCGCCGCCTGGCCCTGGGCCTGGGCGGCCTGGCCCTGTTCGGCCGCAGCGCCCTGGCGCAAAGCTTCCCGAGCAAGCCCATCACCCTGATCGTGCCCTACCCGGCCGGCGGCCCGTCGGACTTTGTGGCGCGCAAGGTGCAGGCCGATCTGGCGCGTGCCCTCGGCCAGCCGGTGGTGATCGAAAACCTGGGCGGCGTGGCCGGTGCCCTGGGGGTGCAGAAAATGCTGAGTGCCCCGGCCGATGGCCACACCATCACGCTGGGCTCGCCGCTGGAGCTGGTGATTGCGCCCATCACCCTGGCCGCTGTGAAGTACAAGCCGCAAGATGTGCAGATGGCCGCACAGCTGGTGCGCGCCCCGCTGGTGCTGCTGGCCCGCAAGGACCTGCCGGCCAACACGCTCGAGGAGCTGGTGGCGCTGGCGCGCAAGAGCGACAAGCCGCTGACCATGGCCAATGTGGGCCACGGCAGCCTGTTCCACCTGGTCGGCGAGAAGCTGACCCAGCTGAGCGGCGCCACGTTCCTGCACGTGCCCTACAAGGGCGGCGCCCCCATCATGAGCGACATGATGGGCGGGCAGATCGATCTGGGCTTTGGCACCTTTGCCGGCCCTGTGCCCAGCATGGTGGCCTCGGGCAAGATCAAGGCCATCGGCCTGACCACGCGCACGCCGGTGCCGGGCTTCACGCAGCTCACGCCGCTGGCCGGTTTGCCGGGCATGCAGGAGCTGGAGTTCAATTCCTGGGCCGGTCTGCAGGTGCCGCGGGGCACACCCGAGGCGGTGCTGCAAAAAATCAACCAGGCCGCACAAGAGGCGCTGCGCAACCCCGAGACGCGCAAGGCCTTCGAGGAGTCGGGCAACCAGATCACGCCGCCCACCAGCGTGATCGACACCGACCGCAGCTACCAGGCCGAGATCGCCCGCTACCAGGCGATTGCCCGCGCCATCAACTTGCAGCCGCAATAAGCCGCTGACGCAGGGGCGCGGCCCCTGCTTGCTCAGCGCGCGATCACGCGCGCCATCTCCAGGCACTTGTTGCTGTAGCCCCACTCGTTGTCGTACCAGGCCAGCAGCTTCACAAAGGTGCTGTCAAGCGACATGCCCGCCTCGGCGTCAAACACACAGGTGGCCGGCTCGCCACGGAAGTCGGTCGAGACCACTTTGGCCGAGGTGTAGGCCAGCACGCCCTTGAGCGCACCCTGGCTTTGCGCCTTCATCTCGGCGCAGATCTCGGCATAGCTGGCGGGGCGCTCGAGCTCGGCGGTCAAGTCCACCAGCGAGACATCGCTGGTGGGCACGCGCACCGACATGCCGGTCAGCCGGCCATTGAGGTCGGGGATCACCTTGCCCACCGCCTTGGCCGCGCCGGTGCTGCTGGGGATGATGTTCTCGAGGATGCCGCGCCCGCCGCGCCAGTCCTTGTTGCTGGGGCCGTCAACGGTTTTCTGGGTTGCGGTGGGGGCGTACACGGTGGTCATCAGGCCGCGCTTGATGCCCCAGCGGTCGTGCACCACCTTGGCCAGCGGGGCCAGGCAGTTGGTCGTGCAGGAGGCGTTCGAGACGATGTCCTGGCCGGCGTAATGGGCGTGGTTGACGCCGTACACAAACATGGGCGTGTCGTCCTTGGACGGGGCCGACATCAGCACCTTGCGCGCCCCCGCCGCCAGGTGGCGGGCGGCGCTGTCGTGGTCCAGAAACAGACCGGTCGACTCGAGCACCACGTCCACGCCCAGCTCGCCCCAGCGCAAGGCCCCCGGGTCGCGCTCGGCGCTCAGGCGGATGCGCCGGCCGTTGACGATCAGGGTGTGGCCCTCGACCGCGACCTCGCCGGCAAAGCGGCCGTGCACGCTGTCGTACTGCAGCATATAGGCCAGGTAGTCGGGCTCGAGCAGGTCGTTGATGCCGACGATCTCGATGTCGTCAAAGTGCGCGACGGCCGCGCGAAACACCATGCGGCCGATGCGGCCAAATCCGTTGATGCCCAGTCGAATGGGGGTGCTCATGCCTAGCTCCAAGCAAGCGCCCAGGCCAAGCGGTGGTCCGGGCAGGTTTCAAAGTTTCAGCCAATTATGAAACTTTGTTACAAGCCCGGCCAGAGGGACATCCCCCAGCCCCGCGTTGTTCGGGTTACGTAACCCGCTGCGGGTTGCTGTTGCAGATCAGGCGCGGCGCTTGGCCGACACCACCCGGACCATCTCCAGGCACTGGCGGGCGTAACCCCACTCGTTGTCGTACCAGGCGACGATCTTCATGAACTGGCGGTCCAGGGCAATGCCCGCGGCCGCATCGAACACGCTGGCGCAGGGCTCGCCGCGGAAGTCGGTCGAGACGACCTTCTCGTCGGTGTAGCCGAGCACGCCCTTGAGCGCGCCCTGGCTTTGCGCCCGCATCTCGGCGCAGACCTCGTCGTAGCTGGCCTCGCGCTCGAGCTCGATGGTCAGGTCAACCACCGAGACGTCGCTGGTGGGCACGCGGAAGGACATGCCGGTGATCTTTTTGTTGAGCTCGGGGATCACCTTGCCCACCGCCTTGGCCGCGCCGGTGCTGCTGGGGATGATGTTCTCCAGGATGCCGCGTCCGCCGCGCCAGTCCTTGCCCGAGGTGCCGTCGACGGTTTTCTGGCTGGCGGTGGCCGCGTGCACGGTGGTCATCAGGCCGCGCTTGATGCCCCACTTGTCATGCAGCACCTTGGCCACCGGGGCCAGGCAGTTGGTGGTGCACGAGGCGTTGGAGATGATGGCCTCACCGGCGTAACGCTGGTGGTTCACGCCGTACACAAACATCGGCACATTGTCCTTGGACGGGGCCGAGATCACGACCTTTTTGGCACCTGCGGCCAGGTGCAGGCTGCTGGTGGCCTCGGTCAGGTAATGCCCGGTGCACTCGAGCACCACGTCCACGCCCATCTTGCCCCAGCGCAGGTTGTGCGCATCGCGTTCGTGCGAGAGGGCGATGCGGCGGCCATTGACGATCAGCGCATCGGCCTCGTGCTCGACCGTGCCATCAAAGCGACCGTGCACGCTGTCGTACTTGAGCATATAGGCCAGGTAGTCGCTGGCCTTGGGGTCGTTGATGCCGACGATCTCGATGTCCTGGTAGCCGTGCTTGAGCGCGGCGCGCAAGGCCAGACGGCCGATCCGGCCAAATCCGTTGATGCCCAGTCGAATGGTCATGGTGGAGCTCTAGAGGAAGTTACTAAATGGGTACGTAACCGGTGGATGGGCCGGGGCCCTGGTCGCTGGCCGCCAGTCTAGGCGGTCCAGCTTGCAGCAGCCTGTCCGCCGCTGCAGCCCCTCTGGTCCGGCCGGTGCCGGGCCTCAGCGCGCGAGCACCGCCTGCACGGTGGCGGCGACGTTCTCGGGCGTGAAGCCAAAGTGTTGGAACAGCACCGGGGCGGGCGCGGACTCACCGTAGGTGTCCAGACCCACCACCGCGGCGCAGCCGTATTTCCACCAGCCGTCGGTGCTGCCCATCTCGACCGCCACGCGCGGCAGGCGCGCCGGCAGGACAGCCTGCTTGTAGTCGCTGTCCTGGCGGTCAAAGGTGGTGGTGCTGGGCATCGAGACCACGCGCACCGCGATGCGCTGGGCGGCCAGCTGGCGCTGGGCGGCCAGGGCCAGGTGCACCTCGGAGCCGGTGGCGATGATCACGGCTTGCGCCTTTTTCTTCAGGCCCACATCGGACGGCTCGGACAGCACATAGGCGCCGCGGCTGATGTCGCCCAGGTCGCCCAGATCGCGCTTGGGCAGGTAGGGCAGGTTCTGGCGCGAGAGCAGCAGCGCGCTGGGCTTGTTCGCCTGGCGCAGGGCCACGGCCCAGGCCACCGCTGTCTCGGCGGTGTCGGCGGGGCGCCAGACGTCCAGGTTGGGGATCAGGCGCAGGCTGGCGGCGTGCTCGACCGACTGGTGGGTCGGGCCGTCCTCGCCCAGGCCGATGGAGTCGTGCGTGAACACATGGACCACGCGCTGCTTCATCAGCGCCGCCATGCGGATGGCGTTGCGCGAGTAGTCGCTGAAGGTCAGGAAGGTGCCGCCGTAGGGGATGAAGCCACCGTGCAGGGCCACGCCGTTCATGATGGCGGCCATGCCGAATTCGCGCACGCCGTAGTTGATGTGGCGGCCGATGCGGCCGTCTTCGCCACGCACCACATCGCCAGCCAGGTCCATGCGCAGGCTGGGCGTGTGCGGGGTCTGGGTCAGGTTCGAGCCGGTCAGGTCGGCGCTGCCGCCCAGCAGCTCGGGCAGGGCCGCGGTGAAGTGGCCCAGGGCGATCTGGCTGGCCTTGCGGCTGGCCACGGTCTCGGCCTTCTCGTGTGCGGCCAGCACCGCGTCGACGGCCACCTGGTCAAAGGCAGCGGGCAGCTGGCCGGCCATGCGGCGCTTGAACTCGGCGGCCAGGTCGGGATGCGCCTTGGCGTAGGCGGCAAAGGCCTTGTCCCACTGGGCTTGCGCGGCCTTGCCACGCTTGCGCGCGTCCCAGGCGGTGTAGACCTGCTGCGGCACCACAAAGGGCTCGTGCAACCAGCCCAGGGCTTCGCGGGTCAGGCGGATTTCCTCGGCGCCCAGCGGCTCGCCGTGCGCCTTGGCGGTGCCGGCGCGGTTGGGCGAGCCCTTGCCGATGGCGGTCTTGCAGACGATCAGCACCGGCTTGTCGGGGCTGGTGCGGGCGCTGGCAATGGCCTTGGAGACGGCCGCTGCATCGTGGCCGTCCACGGCGTCGATGACCTGCCAGCCGCAGGCGGCAAAGCGCTGCGGGGTGTTGTCGATGAACCAGGGCGCGACCTGGCCGTCGATCGAGATGCCGTTGTCGTCGTACAGCGCGATCAGCTTGTTGAGTTTCCAGGCGCCGGCCAGGGCCACGGCCTCGTGGCTGATGCCCTCCATCAGGCAGCCGTCGCCCAGGAAGACATAGGTGTGGTGGTCGACCACGGCGTGGCCGGGGCGGTTGAACTCGGCAGCGAGCAGCTTCTCGGCCAGCGCCATGCCCACCGCGTTGGTGATGCCCTGGCCCAGCGGGCCGGTGGTCGTCTCGACACCCGGGGTCACGCCCACTTCGGGGTGGCCGGCGGTCTTGCTGTGCAGCTGGCGGAAGTTCTTGAGCTCTTCGATCGGCAGGTCGTAGCCGCTCAGGTGCAAGAGCGCATAGATCAGCATCGAGCCATGGCCGTTGGAGAGCACAAAGCGGTCGCGGTTGGCCCAGTGCGGGTCGGCCGGGTTGTGGCGCAGGTGCTCACCCCAGAGGGCAACGGCCATGTCGGCCATGCCCATCGGCGCGCCCGGATGCCCCGAGTTGGCTTGTTGAACGGCGTCCATTGCGAGGGCGCGAATGGCATTCGCCATAAGGGTCGTGTTGGCCATGGGGGCGGGGCTCCGGGTTGCTGGGGAAAACCATGATTTTAAAGGAGAGCGGCAGCGCCCTCTGGCAAGATGGCGCCATGAGCTCCAAGTGCACCGCCATGTTGCTGGCCGCGGGGCGCGGTGAACGCCTGCGCCCGCTGACCGATCAGACCCCCAAACCCCTGCTGAATGTGCGCGGCATGCCGCTGATGCAATGGGCCATGCAAGACCTTCAACGCGGGGGGGTGCGGGACTTGCTCATCAACACCGCCTGGCTGGGCGAGCAGATCCCGGCGCGCTTGGGCGCCTCGCTGACGCACCCGGCGCTGCCGCCCATGGCCTTGCACTACAGCCACGAGGGCGCCGACTTTGGCCATGCCCTGGAAACGGCGGGCGGCATTGTGCGGGCTTTGCCGCGGCTGGCCGATGTGTTCTGGGTGGCCGCCGGCGATGTCTGGGCACCAGGCTTTGACTACCGCCTGGACGGGGCCGAGTCGCTGCTGGGGCCCACGGCCCTGGCGCACCTGTGGCTGGTGCCGCGCGCGGCGCACACGCCCGATGGTGACTTTGGTCTGGACGAGGCGGGGCGGGTGCTCAACTGCCCGGCCGGTGATCCCCGTCGACAGTGGACCTTCAGCACCATCGGCCTGTACCGCCGCGCCTTGTTCGAAGCGCCCCACCAGGCCTTGCCCCCAGGCAATCCTGCGGGCCAGGCCCTGCCCCTGGCGCCCTTGCTGCGCGCCGCCATGGACCAGGGCCTGGTGCGCGGCACGGTCTGGCGCGGCCCTTGGGTGGACGTGGGCACGCCCGAACGCCTGGCCGCGCTCAACGCAGGGGCTTGAGGCCCCCCCACACAAGACACCCGGCAAACGCGCTAACCTATGGCCTGACTTGCCGATTCCTTTGGCCCACCACACCCAGCACCCACCATGTCTTCCAGCGACCTGTCCCTTTACGCCCAGCGCCGTGCGCAACTGGCGGCCCAGCTGGGCCCCGGCGGCCTGGCCATCGTGCCCACCGCCCCCGAGCGCCCACGCAACCGCGACAGCGATCACCTGTACCGGCACGACAGCTACTTCTACTACCTCACCGGCTTCACCGAGCCCAATGCCTGGCTGATCCTGACAGGAGAGGGCCAGGCCACGCTGCTGTGCCAGCCCAAGGACAAGGCGCGCGAGATCTGGGACGGGCTGCGCCTGGGCCCGGAGGCCGCGCCGCAAGCGCTGGGGGTGGACCAGGCCATGTCGGTGACCGAGCTCGACGCGCTGATGCCGCGCCTGCTCGAGAACCGCCAGACACTGTGGTTCCCCTTTGCCATCCACAGCGGGCTCGAGGCCCGCGTGGAGGGCTGGCTGCAGTCGGTGCGCGCACGGGTGCGCTACGGCGTGCTGTGCCCGGCGGTGCAGCGCGATCTGTGCACCCTGCTCGACGAGATGCGCCTGGTCAAGGACGCGCACGAGCTGGACATCATGCGCCGCGCCGCGCGCATCAGCGCCGGGGCCCATGTGCGCGCCATGCAACGCAGCGCCGCCATGCTGCGCGCGGGCCAGACCCTGCGCGAGTACCACCTGGACGCCGAGCTCCTGCACGAGTTCCGCCGCCATGGCTCGCAAGCGCCCGCCTACGGCTCCATCGTCGCCGGTGGCGCCAATGCCTGCATCCTGCACTACCGCGCCGACAAGGCCTTGATTGCGGATGGGGACCTGGTGCTGATCGACGCCGGCTGCGAGCTCGACGGTTACGCCAGCGACATCACCCGCACCTTCCCGGCCAATGGTCGCTTCAGCGGCCCGCAGCGCGCGCTCTACGAGTTGGTGCTCGCCTCGCAGGATGCCGCCGTGGCCGCCACGCGGCCGGGGGCGCGCTTTACCGACCCGCACGAGGCCACGGTGAAGGTGCTGGCGCAAGGCCTGCTGGACCTGGGCCTGCTGCAGCGCGATCGCCACGGCAACGCCGAGGACGTGATCGCGCAGCGCCACTACTTCGAGTTCTACATGCACCGCACCGGCCACTGGCTGGGCATGGACGTGCACGACTGCGGCAGCTATATCGAGCCCTCGCAGGTGGGCCAGGTGAGCGAGCGGCGCGACCCGCTGAGCAACGAGCTGATCCTGGACCGCCCGAGCCGCATCCTGCGCCCCGGCATGGTGCTGACCATCGAGCCGGGCCTGTATGTGCGCCCGGCCGAAGGCGTGCCCGAGGCCTTCTGGAACCTGGGCATCCGCATCGAGGACGACGCGGTGGTGAGCGCCAACGGCTGCGAGCTGATCACCCGCGACGTGCCGGTCGACCCCGACGAGATCGAGGCCTTGATGCGCGCCTGATCCCGGCGTCTGTCGCCGCCGTGCAAGCGTGGATTGTTGCGTTTGGGTCAAAACCGCTTGCACTCTTTGCATGGGGACGCCCCCCCGGCCACCCCCCCCGCG
>JACCDV010102644.1_pt1 | contig 24651 bp, 29 predicted proteins | sample 7446131 | NCBI WGS metagenome assembly JACCDV01 (sample SAMN15323448, study PRJNA562643) | freshwater metagenome | isolation source: river surface water | place: USA:Blue River Watershed | collected 2017-08-17
CGCTTGGCCGGGTCCACCATCGTGCCGCGCTTGCGGCGGCGGCGCTTTTCGGTGGCGCAGGTCTGGTCGTAGATGATGATGGTGGTGCCGGGCAGCTCACGGAACTCGCGCTGCACGCGGTCCAGCTCGTCGCGGTGCTGCACTTTGATGCCTTCGGGCAGCTTGAGCGTGATGCCGCCCACGGTGGTGTGGTGGGCGCCGTGGTACTTCTCGGGCTCGTCGGTGACGATGGTGATGCGGCTCACCCCTTCAGCCTGCAAACTCTGCGCGATCTGGATGACGCTGTGCCCCTCGGGCCGCTCACCTACGGGCTGGCCGCCGGTCATGGCCACAGCGTCGTTGTAGAGCAGCTTGTAGGTGATGTTGACACCCGCTGCAATGCTCTGGCGGATGGCCAGCAGCCCGCTGTGGAAGTAGGTGCCGTCGCCCAGGTTGGCGAAGATGTGCTTTTCGTGGCTGAAGGGCTGCTGACCAACCCAGGGCACGCCCTCACCGCCCATCTGCGTGAAGCCGTTGGTGGAGCGGTCCATCCAGATGGTCATGAAATGGCAGCCGATGCCGGCCATGGCACGCGACCCCTCGGGCACGCGGGTGCTGGTGTTGTGCGGGCAGCCGGAGCAGAACCAGGGCAGGCGATCGGCCTGCGGCGTGCTGGCGTTGAGCACCTGCTGCGCACGCTCCTTGGCTTCGAGGATGGCCAGTTGGGCATCGACCCGCGCAGCCACGTCGCTGCCTTCGGGCAGGATGCCGCGCTTCTTCAGCCGGGCCGCCAGGGCACGGGCAATGATGGCGGGCGACAGGTCGGCGTTGGCGCGCAGCAGGGTGTGGGCGCTGGGGTTGGGCATGGACCATTCGCCGCCGGTGAAGTCGCCTTCGATCTCGTCGAACTTGCCCAGCACGTGCGGGCGCACGTCACCGCGCCAGTTGTAGAGCTCTTCCTTGAGCTGGTATTCGATGACCTGGCGCTTTTCTTCCACCACCAGGATCTCGCGCAGGCCGGTGGCGAATTCACGGGTGGTCTGCGCCTCCAGCGGCCACACCACGGCCACCTTGTGCAGGCGAATGCCCAACTGACGGCAGGTGTCGTCGTCCAGCCCCAGGTCGGCCAGGGCCTGCCGCGTGTCGTTGTAGGCCTTGCCGCTGGCGATGATGCCGTAGCGGTCGTTGGCGCCTTCAATGACGTTGTGGTTGAGCCGGTTGGCGCGCACATAGGCCCGCGCGGCATACCATTTGTAGTCCATCAGGCGGGTTTCCTGCTCCAGCGCCGTGTCGGGCCAGCGGATGTGCACGCCGCCGGGCGGCATCTCGAATTCGGGCAGGATGATGTGGACGCGCTCGGGGTCGATCTCGGCGGTGGCGCTGGACTCCACGATCTCCTGGATCGTCTTCATGCCCGCCCACACCCCGGCAAAACGGCTCATCGCCCAGGCGTGCAGGCCCAGGTCCAGAATCTCCTGCACGCTGGCGGGGAAGAAGACGGGCAAGCCACAAGCCTTGAAGATGTGGTCACTCTGGTGAGCGGCGGTGGAACTCTTGGCCACGTGGTCGTCGCCCGCCACGGCAATCACACCGCCCCAGGGCGTAGTGCCCGCCATGTTGGCGTGCTTGAACACGTCGGAGCAGCGGTCCACCCCCGGCCCCTTGCCGTACCAGATGCCAAAGACGCCATCAAAACGCTGGCTTCCCTGGGGCGCAAAACCCATCTGCTGCGTACCCCACAGCGCGGTGGCGGCCAGTTCTTCGTTCACGCCGGGCTGAAAGACGATGTTCTGCGCGGCCAGGTGCTTCTTGGCCTTCCACAGGGCCTGGTCGTAGCCGCCCAGCGGGGAGCCCCGGTAGCCGCTGATGAAACCCGCCGTGTTCTTGCCCACCAGAGCGTCGCGCTGACGTTGCAGCATGGGCAGCTTCACCAGGGCCTGCACACCGCTCATGAACGCCCGACCTCGGTCCAGGGTGTACTTGTCGTCCAGACTGACGGTGTTGAGCGCCTGGCGGACGTGCTCGGGCAGCGGGGCATTCATGGTTGTCTCCTGAGTGTGGGCCGACGGGTGTGCCGGCACGTTCACCAGTGGCATGCAGGATCGCTGCCTGCCACCGTGGTTGTTGATCTGTCTGAAAGTGTAGGCGTTCACCGGTGGAATGTCTTTGCTTTTTCGCCCCAGGAATCGGACAATCAAGAAATATTCTTTCTTGAAGTTATTTGTTTTGGAAACACTCGACAAGTTTGACCTGGCCATCTTGCAACACCTGCAAGCCAATGGACGATTGACCAATACCGAACTCGCGCAGCGGGTAGGCCTGTCGGCCGCGCCTTGCTGGCGCCGTGTGCGGGCGCTGGAGGAAGCGGGCTACATCACCGGCTACCGCGCGGTGCTGGACCGTCGCAAAATTGGTTTGGGCGTGCTGGCCTTTGTGCGGCTGGACGCCGAACGCAACACCGGAGACGCCACCCGGGCGCTGGAACAGGCCATCCGCGCGTTGCCCGAAGTCATCGCCTGCCACTACATCAGCGGAGCCGGCACATTCGAGCTCGAAGTGGTGGCGCAAGACCTGGACAGCTTCTCGCGCTTTGCGCTCAACAGCCTGATCAACCTGCCCAATGTGAAAGATTTGCACACCAGTTTTTCGCTGGGCGAAGTCAAGGCTGCTGGCGAATTGCCGTTATCACATTTACAACACTGACAGCGCAGAAACCCCCACCGCCCGATGTACTGTGCAGTACATTACGGTCCAATCAGAGGACCTACGTTTTGCTTGCACGCACCCTATTGCTGAATCTGCTGACCGCGCTGGCTTATGCCGGCACGGGGTGGGCGTCGCTGCAAGCAGCCATTCCACCGGACTACATCGCCATCATTTTTGTGGCGTCCGGGGTGGCGTTGGGTGCGATACTGGTGGGCGGCAACCGCCTGCTGCCCGGCGTGCTGCTGGGCGCCTGGCTGGTGCAATATCTGGCACATCAACAGTCTGGCCTGACGGACTGGACCTGGGTTTTCCTCATCACACCGTTGGGCGCCACCGCCATGGCCTGGGTCACAGCCCGGGCCATCCGGCGCTGGGTAGGTTACCCATCTGCGCTGGACGAACCCAAACAAGCGGTGCTGATGTTCTTTGTCATCATCCCGCTGTGCACTGTCATCAACGCCAGTGTGTCAGTCCCGGTGCTGGTGCTCAGTGGAGTCATCCCGCTCAACGACGCCCTGTTCAGTTGGTGGACCTGGTGGTTGGCCGACACCTTGGGCGCGGTGCTGTTCACCCCGCTGGTGCTGGTCTTCTTTGGCGCGCCGGCAGACGTCTGGCGGCCACGCCTGCGCACGGTGGCGCTGCCCATGCTGGTGGCCATGCTGCTGGTCGCCGGCATGCTGCAGGTGCTCAACGCCAACCAGCAGCGCACCGTGGATGTGCAATTCTCCAAAGCCGGCGAAGACTTGGCGCTGCGCCTGCAACGGCGTTTTGATGCCCAGATCGACAGCGTGGGCGCCATTGCCAAGTTGATGGAAATGTCCACCCGCATGGACCAGACTGCCTACGAAGCGGCCACCACCATGTGGCTGCAGCGCTACCCCGGCACCCAGAACTTCGGCTGGAGCCCGCTGGTATCGCATGCGCAACGAGCGGCTTACGAACAAATTGCCCCCAAGCGGCCCATCCTGGGTCGCACCCCGCAAGGGCAGACCCTGCCAGCGCCGGTCGCTGACCAGTACCTGCCCATCACCTGGGTGGTTCCGCTGGCCAGCAACCGCGCCGTGCTGGGCCTGGACGTGAGCGTGCTGCCCACCACCGCAGCGGCCGTGCGGGCCACGCTCGACAGCGGTCGCCCCGAAGTCACGGAAGGCTTCAGGCTGGTACAGGAGTCGGGCGAGCAGCGCGCTGTGGTGGTTTACCACGCGGTGCGCGATGCCGATCGCAATCTCAAAGGCGTGGTGTCCGCGGTATTCCGCATGGACGACGTGATGCAGACCGTGTTGCAGTCCTTCCAGCAAGGCCCGTTCAAACTCTGCCTGGTGGACAACTGGGCCGCCCTGAACAACCGCCGGCTGTTCGGCGCGGCCGGGTGCGACAAGACCTCTGCATCACCTGGCATGGTGGAACGGTGGACCCAAGGCTGGCCACTGCGTTTTGCCGGGCGCGACTGGACACTGTATGTGCAGGCCGGCGACGACTACTGGGCCGCTGGCGTGCCCCAGGGCGCCTGGATCAGCTCGGCGGTGGGTCTGATCGCCGTCTCCATGCTCGGCACTTTCCTGATCGTGATCACGGGTCAGGGGCGACGCACCGCCCAGTTGGTGGAGGAACGCACCCGCGAACTCGCCCGCACCAACGCCAGCCTGGTGCAGATGGCGCACTTCGACGCCCTGACGGGCCTGGCCAACCGCGCCTTCTGGACCGAGCAGGCCGAAGCCACCCTCGCGGCCGCGCGTGAAAACGGCAAATTTGTCGCCGTGCTGTTCCTGGACCTCGACCGCTTCAAACACGTCAACGACAGCCTGGGCCACAGCCAGGGCGACCAGCTGCTGGTCACGGTCAGCGCACGCATCCAGGCGTGCCTGCGCGCCCGCGACGTGCTTGCCCGTGTCGGTGGTGACGAATTCGTGGCCCTGCTGCCCTGGGTCCGCGACCGCGACGGCGCGGCCACGGTGGCGCGCAAGGTGGCTCGTGCCCTGGCCGAACCCATCGTGCTCGACCGGATGCAAGTCACGGTCACGGCCAGCGTGGGGGTCGCCATCTACCCCGACCATGGCGAGACGGTGGATGCGCTGCTGCGCCACGCCGACACCGCCATGTACGCAGCCAAAGCGGCGGGGCGCAATCACTGGCGCTTCTTCGAGCCGTCCATGCACGAACACGTGTCGCGCCGGCTGGCCATTGAATCTGGCTTGCGGGTGGCACTGGAAACCCAGTCTGACGAGTTGACCATCGCGTACCAGCCGCAGGTGTGTGCGCGAACCGGCCAAGTGCTCGGGCTGGAAGCGCTGCTGCGCTGGCATCACCCCACCCTGGGCCCGATTTCGCCGCAGGAATTCGTGCCGGTGGCTGAAGAATCCGGGGTAATTGAAGCGATTGGCGAGTGGGTGCTGAGCTCGGTGTGCCAGCAGATCCAGACCTGGGCCGATGGACCCATGTCGTCCCACTTCGCGGGAATGACGGTGTCGGTCAACGTGTCGGCGATGGAGTTCAACCGGCCACACTTCATCCACCACCTGGAACACGCGCTGTCGCTGATGCAGCAACCGGCGCAACGGCTGGAACTGGAAATCACCGAAAGTCTGCTTGTGCACGCCAGCGCCGAGATCACGCAGCGCATGAACCAGATCACCGACATGGGCATCAGCCTGAGTCTGGACGACTTTGGTACCGGATATTCCAGTCTGGGCTATCTGAAGCGGCTGCCCCTGACCAAGCTCAAGATCGACCGCTCCTTCGTCAAGGACGTGCCGGGCGACGCGGAGGACGAAGCCATCGTGCGCGCCACCTTGTCAATGGCACACGACCTGGGCCTTGATGTGGTGGCCGAAGGGGTGGAGACCGCAGCGCAGCGCGACTTCCTGTCCCGCCACGGTTGCGCCGCCTTCCAGGGCTGGTTTTACGCCCGTGCGATGACGCCCGAGGCCCTGTGCACCTGGCTGCTCAACCGAGGTGGCGACTGAAAAAAGCCAGCGTGCGTTGGCGGGCCAACTGGGCCGACGGCGCATGGAATGAGCCACGCTGATCGCAATTGAAACCGTGGTGTGCCGGGTAAGTGTGCACTTCCACTTCCGGGTGCTGCTGGCGGAAGACTGCCACACCGTCCATCGGGATCCAGTGGTCTTCTTCGGCAAAATGGGCCAGCACCGGGCAACGCGGAACGCGTGCCACCTCGGCTTCTGCGGTCATGCCGCCGCCGTAATAAGGCACTGCAGCGGCCAGGCCATCGAGCGTGCAGGCACTGCGCCAGGTCAACAGACCGCCCCAGCAATAACCCACCATACCCACTTTGCCGCCACCGAGTCGTGCGCCTTCGTTGATCGCCGCTTGCAGATCGGCCAGCACGCCCGGCGCCGGCAGCGCCTCGACCGCTGTCTTGTAGCCAAAGCCTGTCTTCATATCGGCTTCGCTGTACCCCAGTTCCACACCGGAGGCCACGCGCTGAAACGTGGCAGGCGCCAAAGCCACATAACCCTCGGCTGCATAGGCATCGGCGACCGAGCGGATGTGGCTGTTGACGCCAAATATTTCCTGCACGACCACCACAGCGCCCCGGGGTCGGCCGGCGGGCATGGCCAGATACACATCGACGACGCTGGCATCAGCGGACACGACTGTGGTGATTTGTCCCATGGTTGAGTTCCTCAGCAGGTTATAAAAGTCGTCATTTTCAGCGATCATCCGGCGCCACGCTTGGCGCACAATGCCGGGCATGGACCTCAAACCGCTGATCACGCTGCTGGCGATCGTCAACCCGCTGGCGATCGTGCCCTTTTTCATTCACTACACGCAAGGTTTCTCCGAGCGCCAGAAACGCCGCACCGTGATGATCGCTGGCTTCAGTGCGTTTGCCGTGATAGCCGCCTGCGCCTTGCTGGGTCTGCAAATCCTTGGGTTTTTTGGCATTTCGCTGGCCAGCTTCCAGGTGGGCGGTGGCATGTTGCTGCTCACTTCGGCACTGGCCATGTTGAATGCCCAGCCAGCCGAGGCCAAAACCAATCAGGACGAAGTCGACGACGCGTCGTCGCGTGCCTCGATCGCGGTGGTACCGCTGACCATCCCGTTGTTGACCGGGCCTGCCACCATGTCCACGGTGGTGATTTACGCCGACCGCGCGCAAACGTTCCTGCAACACGCCGCGCTGGTGGGGTACGGTCTGGTCATCGCGCTGGCCACGGTGTTGTGTTTCACCCTCGCAGAACCCATCGAACGGGTGCTGGGCAAAACCGGCATCAACGTGATGACCCGGCTCATGGGCCTGATTCTGGCGGCTCTCGCGGTCGAAGTGATGGCCAACGGCCTGATCAAGCTGTTCCCAGCTCTGGCGGCTTGACCAACGTCACCGGTACCGGCGCGGCCTCCAGCATCGCCTGAGAGACCGAACCCAACCAGGCCCGCCCCACCATGCCGTGCCCATGGCTGCCCATCACCACACCATGGCAGCCATGAGCCTCCAGCACTTCCAGCAACATGGGCACCACGTCACCCACCACCACCACGTCCTCGTACGGCACTTCGGCCCCCTGGGCCAATGCCACGGCGGGCGCCAGCGCATCCCGGCCGGCAGCATCGGCCAGACGCTGTATGGCATCTGGGTCATGCAAGGTCACCAGCTCGTAAAACGACGCCGGCTCCTGCACATTGGCCAGCACCAAGCTGGCTTGCAAGCCATGGGTGATCCAGCTCATGGCGTGGGTCAAGGCCTCCAGGGACAACTCCGATCCATCCACAGGTATCAGCAGTTTCATGGTCACCTCCGGTTGGGCTCGGCACCATCGCCGCGCCGTTCGCATCCATCATAGTACTGACAGACACAGCGCGCGCACTCCCCACGCACCCTGGCAGAACTTTGCGCGCACAATCGCCCCATGTCTCAGACTCCGCCCCCCGGCGACGCCCACTCAGCTGCCCCACCTCCATTGGGCCTGATGGCCCTGGCCCCGCTGCAGCAGCCCGTTTTTCGCGCCCTGTGGCTCACGTGGCTGATGGCCAACGTCAGCATGTGGATGAACGATGTCGCTGCCGCCTGGCTGATGACATCGCTCACCACGTCGCCGGTCTGGGTGGCTTTGGTGCAAACAGCCGCCACCCTGCCGGTGTTCCTGCTCGGCCTGCCCAGTGGCGCTCTGGCCGACACGCTGGACCGCCGCCGCTACTTCCTGGGCACGCAGCTGTGGATCGCGCTGGTCGCGCTGGCGTTGTGCACCGCGGTTTTGGCGGGCGGCATGACCCCGCCGTTGCTGCTGGCGCTGGTGTTCGCCAACGGAATTGGTCTGGCCATGCGCTGGCCGGTGTTCGCCGCCATCGTCCCGGAGCTGGTGCCCCGCGCGCAACTGCCGCAGGCGCTGGCCCTCAACGGGATCTCGATGAACGCGTCCCGCATCATCGGTCCGCTGGTCGCTGGCGGCATCATCGCGTCCTTCGGCAGTGCCTATGTATTTGTGCTTAACGCACTGCTGGCCGTGGTTTCGGCCTGGGTCATCTGGCGCTGGCGCCGGCACAGCCCGCCCAACCCCCTGGGGCGCGAACCGTTCTGGAGTGCGATGCGGGTGGGCTGGCAGTTCGCGCGCCAGTCTTCGCGGCTGCGGGTGGTGTTCCTGCACATCGGACTGTTTTTCTTCCACTCCACCGCCTTGATGGCCCTGCTGCCTCTGCTGGCGCTGAGCATGGAAGGCGGTAACGCAGGCACGTTCACGCTGCTGCTGGCCACCATGGGCTGCGGTGCCATCGTGTCTGCGCTTTTTTTGCCACGCCTTCGCCAAAACGTGGACCGCGATCGCCTGGTCTTTGGCGGCGTGATGCTTCAGTCGGTGGCGATGGCGGCCATGGCCTGGACCCCCAGCGTCACCTTTGCGATACCAGCGATGTTCCTGGCGGGCATGGCTTGGATCACCACCGCCAATTCATTGAGTGTCTCGGCCCAACTCGCTTTGCCCGATTGGGTGCGTGCGCGTGGCATGTCGATGTATCAAATGGCCATCATGGGCGGCAGCGCAGCGGGCGCTGCTTTCTGGGGACAGATTGCCTCGCACACCGATGTTCACATCAGCGTGGGCATCGCGGCGTTTTCCGGATTGCTGGCGGCGTGGCTGGCTAGACGCTTTGTGCGCGAGCAAGGCCCGCAAGAAGATTTAACCCCCGTTCGCTGGACACCCCCACACGCAGAAGTGCAACCGGGTGACGGGCACGTCACCATCACGGTGGAATACCGCATCGACCCTGCGCGGAGGGTAGAGTTTCTGGCTTTGATGCGCGAGACCCGTCGCAGCCGGAGGCGACTCGGTGCGCTGGAGTGGTCCTTGCACGAAGACCTTGAAGTGCCTGGGCGGTACGTGGAGGAAATCGTCGACGAATCCTGGACCGAACACCTGCGCCGTTTTGACCGCGTCAGCGGTGCGGACCTGGAGTTGCGCGAGCGCCGCCTGGCCTTCCATCTCGACGATACGCCGCCTCTGGTGCGGCGCTACCGCATCGCTGGCGGCCTTGACGCCTGAGTTTTCCGTGCGCATCCCCTGCAGTCATACCCGGCGTAACATAGACGACATGCAAGCACTCGAAGGACTCAAAGTACTGGAACTTGGGCAGCTCATCGCGGGCCCGTTTGCCGGCAAAACCTTGGGCGACTTCGGCGCCGATGTGATCAAGGTCGAACCGCCAGGCAGCGGTGATCCTCTGCGCACGTGGCGCCTGCTGCGCAATGGCACTTCGGTCTGGTGGGACGTGCAATCGCGCAACAAGCGCTCTGTCTGCCTGGACCTGCGCACTCCCGAGGGTCAGGAAGTGGTCCGCCGACTCGCCAGCGAAGCCGACGTGCTGATCGAGAACTTCAAGCCAGGCACGATGGAAAGCTGGGGCCTGGGTTGGGATGCGTTGCACGAGCTCAATCCACGCCTGGTCATGCTGCGCCTCTCTGGATATGGGCAGACGGGCCCTTACGCCCACAAACCCGGGTTCGGCATTCTCGGTGAGGCGATGGGCGGTCTGCGACATCTGACCGGTGAGCCTGGGCGCGTTCCGGTGCGCACCGGCGTGTCGATCGGTGATTCGATTGCCGCCCTGCATGGCGTCATTGGCGTTCTGCTCGCCCTGTACCACCGCGCTGCGCACGGGGGCCAAGGCCAGATGATCGACGTGGCGCTGTATGAAAGCGTGTTCAATCTGATGGAGAGCCTGCTGCCTGAGTACGACGCGTTTGGCGTGGTGCGAGAGCGGGCGGGTAGCGCGTTGCCAGGCATTGCACCGTCCAACGCCTACCGATGTGCGGACGGGGGTTATGTGTTGATTGGCGGCAACGGTGACAGCATCTTCAAGCGCCTGATGCACGCCATCGGCCGTGACGATCTGGGCCAAGACCCGGCGCTTGCCCACAACGACGGACGGGCCCGCCGCGCCACCGAGTTGGACCAGGCCATAGAAGCATGGACGCTGCAAAGGACCGTGGCGGAGGTGGTCCTGGAACTGGACGCGGCCCAGGTGCCTGTTGGGCCGATCTATTCTGCGGCAGACATTGCACGCGACCCTCAGTTCCTCGCTCGGGAAATGATCCTCGAAACCACCACCGCCGATGGTTCACCTCTCAGGGTACCCGGCATTGTGCCCAAGCTCAGTGCCACGCCGGGCCAGCTCAGGCACCTGGCGCCCACCCTCGGCGAACACACAGCAGAGGTTCTGGGAACACCACATTGGCCCACACGCAACGGTACCGTGACTCACACCCACACACACAACGCCGACGACGTTCAAGATCAAGAGCGGCTCACCAACCTGGAACTCAAGACGATCGTCAATGACGACTGGATCGAAGAGCTGAACGCGCAGGTGTACCGGCAGCAACTGCAGATCGAACAGTTGCAGCGCGAGTTGGCACGCCTGTCCAACCGGCTGGACGACGGCGCTCCAGGGGGGGTTCGCAGCCTGCGCGACGAATTGCCCCCGCACTACTGAATACAAGCCGTTCCGACGTGAGGATCTCCGAGTCGCTGCAGAACTGGGCGCGACGCATCAAGCGCGATGGCACCGCGCTATGGTTCGCAGGGCGTCATCCCGACACCCCGTGGTACGCCAAGGCGTTGGGGGTTTTTGTGGTCGCTTATGCGCTGAGCCCGATCGACCTCATTCCGGACTTCATCCCGGTGCTGGGTTACCTGGACGACGTTATCCTGCTGCCGGCACTGATTTGGTTGACCGTCCGCCTGTTGCCACCCCATGTACTGGCCGAATCGCGGGAGCAGGCAGAACGCTGGTTTGCACAAAGGGGCCGCAGACCGACAAGCCGCTGGGGAATCGCATGGGTTGTCGCTGTTTGGGCGCTGTTGGCGGCCTGGATCATCGCCGCGCTTTGACCGCCCTCGAACGACCACTGTCGTCAGTGGGCGGGCTGCAACGGACACAAAAAAGCCCTCGCAAGGAGGGCTTTTTTGCTGTGCTGATGACTCAGCGATGTTGGTTGCGGAGGCAAGATTTGAACTTGCGACCTTTGGGTTATGAGCCCAACGAGCTACCAGGCTGCTCCACTCCGCGTCAAGACATAAATTATAGCACGATTTATTCAGCTGCTGCAGCTTCTTGAGTGGCGGCGCCCTGATCAGCGCGATCCACCAGTTCAATCAGTGCCATCGGTGCGTTGTCACCCACGCGGAAACCCATTTTCAGGATGCGGGTGTAGCCGCCCGGACGGTTGGCCGAACGCTTGCCCAGGTCATTGAACAGCTTGGTGACAACATCGCGGTCACGCAGGCGGTCGAAAGCCAGACGGCGGTTAGCAACGCTGTCGACCTTGGCCAGCGTGATCATGCGCTCGACGACGCGGCGCAGTTCCTTGGCCTTGGGCACGGTGGTCTTGATGACTTCGTGCGTGAGCAGCGAGTTCATCATGTTGCGCAGCATGGCCTGTCGGTGGGCGCTGGTGCGATTGAGTTTGCGGAGTCCGTTTCCGTGACGCATGGTAGTTTCCTTGTTTAAATAATCGCCTGCGGCCGTGTCAGGTACCGCAGGGGGTCAGGGCAGTGAAAAACGAAAGATCAGTGCTTTTCCAGGCCGGCAGGCGGCCAGTTTTCCAGCTTCATGCCCAGCGTCAAGCCGCGCGAAGCCAGCACTTCTTTGATTTCGTTGAGCGACTTGCGACCCAGGTTCGGGGTCTTGAGCAACTCATTCTCGGTGCGCTGAATCAGGTCACCGATGTAGTAGATGTTTTCGGCCTTCAGGCAGTTGGCGGAACGCACTGTCAGCTCGAGTTCGTCGACCGGACGCAGCAGAATCGGATCGAACTGCTGGCCGCCACGGGCCGGTGCAGCACCCATCTCGAACGCATCTGCGCCTTCCAGTTGTGCAAATACCGCCAGTTGCTCGACCAGGATCTTGGCCGCAGCGCGCACCGCCTCCTCCGGGCCGACAGCGCCGTTGGTTTCGATGTCCATCACCAGCTTGTCCAGATCGGTACGCTGCTCCACACGGGCGTTTTCGACCGCATAGCTGACGCGCTTGATCGGCGAGAACGAGGCGTCCAGCACGATGCGTCCGATGGACCGCGTAGCGTCGTCGCCACGGCGCAGGTTGCCGGGCACGTAGCCGCGACCCTTTTCGACCTTGATCTGCATGTCCAGCTTGGCACCGGCGGCCAGGGTGGCGATGTGGTGCTCGGGATTCAGGATCTCGACGTCGTGCGGGGTCTGGATATCGGCCGCCGTCACCACGCCTTCGCCATCCTTGCGCAGACTAAGGGTCACTTCGTCACGGTTGTGGAGCTTGAACACCACGCCCTTGAGATTCAGCAGGATGTGCACCACATCTTCCTGAACGCCATCGATGGACGAGTACTCATGAACGACACCTGCGATCGTCACTTCGGTCGGGGCGTGGCCCACCATGGACGACAGCAGCACGCGGCGCAACGCGTTGCCCAGCGTGTGGCCGTAGCCCCGCTCGAAAGGTTCGAGGGTCACTTCGGCGCGGTTGGCCGAGACGTGCTCGACGTTGATGTTTTTCGGTTTGAGCAGGTTGTTCAGCATTCGGACTTCCTTCAATACCCTCGGCTCGTTACACCGATAAGGCCGATGGAGCACAAAATCCCGGACCCCACCAGCAGTGGAATCCGGGCTCTAAGGAGAGACTCGCGATCAACGCGAGTACAGTTCGACGATCAGCGATTCGTTGATGTCGGAACCAAATTCATCGCGGTCCGGCACCTTCTTGAAAGTGCCTTCCACCTTATCGGCAGCCACTTCCACCCATGCAGGGAACCCGATCTGCTTGGCGAGCTCGAGCGCTTCTTTCACACGAGCCTGACCACGGGACTTTTCACGCACAGCCACCAGGTCGCCGGCCTTGACCAGGAACGATGGGATGTTAACGCTCTGACCGTTGACCAAAATGCCTTTGTGCGACACCAGCTGGCGCGCTTCTGCACGGGTCGATGCGAAACCCATGCGGAACACCACGTTGTCCAGGCGGGATTCCAGCAGGCTCAGCAGGTTGGAACCGGTGTTGCCACGGCGGCGGTCGGCTTCTGCGAAGTAGCGGCGGAACTGACGCTCCAGCACGCCATAGATGCGCTTGACTTTCTGCTTTTCGCGCAGTTGCAGACCGAAGTCGGAGGTGCGCTGACCCGAAGTGCGGCCATGCTGGCCGGGCTTGGAGTCAAATTTAGCCTTGTCGCTGATGGAGCGGCGAGCGCTCTTGAGCAACAGGTCGGTGCCTTCACGGCGGGAAAGTTTGGCCTTGGGGCCGAGGTAACGTGCCACTTGGGTGTCCTTCTGTCAAACTGCCGCAGCCATTTGCTGCGGGAGCCATGCTCATGCCTTGAGCGTGGCGGTGGTCTTAACAACAATGCCACCGCAGCGAACTGCAGTGGCGTTGGCAAAAAGCCTGCGATTGTAGCACTTGGCGCCGCACGGCACCAAGCAAACTCAGATGCGACGACGCTTCTGGGGGCGGCAGCCGTTGTGCGGCACCGGGGTCACGTCGGCAATTGACGTGATGCGGATGCCCAGGGCGCCCAGGGCGCGAACGGAAGACTCACGGCCGGGACCGGGGCCCTTGATCTCGACATCCAGGTTCTTGATGCCCTGTTCAATGGCAGCGCGGCCGGCCACTTCCGAAGCTACCTGAGCGGCGAACGGGGTGGATTTGCGCGAGCCTTTGAAGCCCTGACCACCCGACGACGCCCAAGACAACGCATTGCCTTGGCGATCGGTGATGGTGATGATGGTGTTGTTGAACGAAGCGTGCACGTGGGCAATGCCGTCAGCAATGTTCTTGCGGACTTTCTTGCGAACGCGGGCTGCTGCGTTGCTGGAAGGTTGCTTAGCCATAACTGTCCTTTAACCGATTACTTCTTCAGCGACTGAGCAGCCTTGCGCGGACCTTTGCGGGTGCGGGCATTGGTCTTGGTGCGCTGGCCACGGACGGGCAGACCACGACGGTGGCGGAAACCACGGTAGCAGCCGATGTCCATCAGGCGCTTGATGTTCATCGTGGTTTCACGACGCAGATCGCCTTCAATCGTGAAGGTGTTGACCTGGTCACGAACCTTTTCGAGTTCGGCGTCGGTCAGATCTTTGATCTTCTTGTCGTAAGCGATGTCACAAGCTTCGCAGATCTGGCGGGCGCGGGTGCGACCGATACCGAAAATAGCCGTCAGGCCAATTTCAGCGTGCTTGTGAGGCGGAATGTTGATACCTGCAATACGTGCCATGGTGGTCCTCTAAACGTGTCAGCCTTGACGCTGCTTGTGTCGCGGGTCGGTGCAGATGACGCGCACCACGCCGTGGCGACGGATGATCTTACAGTTGCGGCACATTTTCTTGACCGAAGCCGAAACTCGCATGTTTCTCTCCTAGATAAATCTCAAAACTCTTCACTTGCTGCGGAAAACGATCCTGGCACGGGTCAGGTCGTAGGGCGTGAGCTCCACTTTGACCTTGTCACCAGGCAGTATGCGGATGTAGTGCATGCGCATCTTGCCCGAAATGTGACCCAGTACCACGTGCCCGTTTTCCAACTTCACACGGAACGTCGCATTGGGGAGGTTCTCAAGAACCTCGCCTTGCATCTCAATGACGTCGTCCTTCGCCATGGCCTCTCAAGCACCGGGTGTCGCCTTAAAGTTAGCCTTTTTCAGCAACGACTCGTACTGTTGGGACATCACGTAGTTCTGGACCTGGGCCCAGAAATCCATGGTCACCACCACGATGATCAGCAGGGACGTCCCGCCGAAGTAGAACGGTACGTTGTACTTCAGGATCAGGAATTCCGGCAGCAGACAGACCAGCGTGATGTAGATCGCACCGGCCAGCGTCAAACGCACCAGAATCTTGTCGATATGGCGAGCAGTCTGGTCACCAGGCCGTATGCCCGGGATGAATGCGCCACTCTTCTTCAGGTTGTCGGCGGTTTCGCGGCTGTTGAACACCAGCGCCGTGTAGAAGAAGCAGAAGAAGACGATCGCTGCGGCATAAAAGGCCACATAGATCGGCTGACCCGGAGACAGAGCCGCGGCAATGTCACGCAACCAGCGCGTGGAGTCCCCCGTGCTGATCCAGCTCACCAGCGTGGCAGGCAGCAGGATGATGGACGACGCAAAGATCGGCGGGATCACACCAGCCATGTTCAGCTTGAGCGGCAGGTGGGACGACTGACCGCCGTACACCTTGTTGCCCACCTGACGGCGTGCGTAATTCACCAGAATCTTGCGCTGACCGCGTTCTACGAACACCACGAAGTACGTCACCACGATCACCAGGGCAACGATGAAAATCGCCACCAGGATGTTCATGGCACCGGTACGCACCAGCTCAAGCAATCCACCCACTGCGGTAGGCAGACCGGACGCGATACCTGCAAAAATCAGGATCGAGATGCCGTTGCCCAGACCACGCTCCGTGATCTGCTCACCGAGCCACATCAGGAACATGGTACCGGCCACCAGGCTGACCACCGCCGTGAAGCGGAAACCAAAACCGGGGTCGATCACCAAGCCTGCCGTGCCTTCCAGCGCGAGTGCAATCCCCAGCGCCTGAAAGATGGCCAAGGCCAGGGTACCGTAGCGGGTGTACTGAGTGATCTTGCGGCGACCAGCTTCGCCCTCCTTCTTGAGCTGCACAAACGCGGGAACCACGTAAGTCATCAGCTGCATGATGATGGAGGCCGAGATGTACGGCATGATACCCAGCGCGAACACCGTGAACCGAGACAGAGCGCCACCCGAGAACATGTTGAACAAGTTCAGGATGCCGCCCTGTTGCCCCTTGAACAGCTGCTCAAGTTGCACCGGGTCGATGCCGGGCACGGGAATGTGCGCGCCAATGCGGTAAACCACCAGCGCCAGCACCAGGAACACCAGCCGGCGACGGAGATCGCCGAACTTGCCTGATTTGGCGAGGGTTGCTGCGTTTGAGGCCACGAGTGCTTCCGACGGGTTTCGGATCAGGCGAGCGAACCGCCAGCGGCTTCGATCACAGCTTTGGCGGCAGCGGTAGCACCGATGCCATTGAGCTTGACGGCCTTGGTCAGTTCACCGGTCTTCACAACCTTGACGTTCTTGGCGATGGCGCTGATCAGACCAGCCTGCTTCAGCACCAGCAGGTCCACCTCGGCGGCGCCCAGAACTTCCAGATCGGCCAGCGTCACTTCGTCGTTGAACTTCAGGTTCGCGGACTTGAAGCCACGCTTGGGGAGACGGCGCTGCAGAGGCATTTGACCGCCTTCGAAGCCCACCTTGTGGTAACCACCCGAACGGGACTTTTGACCTTTGTGGCCACGGCCAGCGGTCTTGCCCAGACCGGAGCCGATACCACGGCCCACGCGACGCTTGGCGTGTTTCGCACCAGCGGCAGGCTTGATAGTGTTGAGTTCCATGTCTTGACTCCGATCAGATCACTTTGATCAGGTAGCTGATCTTGTTGATCATGCCGCGAACGGCAGGGGTATCCTGCAGCACGCTTTCGCTGTTGAGCTTGCGCAGACCCAGACCACGCACGGTGGCGCGGTGGTCCACTTTGCAGCCGATGGGGCTGCGAACCAGTTTCACTTTGATGGTGTTGGCTGTCGTCATGATGGCTCCAATCAACCCAGAATCTCTTCAACCGACTTGCCGCGCTTGGCAGCAATTTCGGCCGGGGTGGTGGAATGCTTCAGGGCGTCCATCGTGGCGCGCACCAGGTTGTAAGGGTTCGTCGAGCCGTGGCTCTTGGCCACCACATCGGTCACACCCAACACCTCGAACACTGCACGCATCGGGCCACCGGCGATGATGCCGGTACCTTTGGATGCCGGCAGCATCATCACGGAAGAAGCACCGTGCTGGCCCTGCACCGCGTGGTGCAGGGAACCGCTCTTGAGCGCCACCTTGAACATATTGCGGCGAGCTTCGTCCATGGCCTTTTGCACGGCCACGGGCACTTCGCGGGCTTTGCCCTTGCCCATACCGACACGGCCGTCGCCGTCACCGACCACGGTCAACGCGGCGAAACCCATGATGCGACCACCCTTGACCACTTTGGTCACGCGGTTGACCGCAATCATCTTCTCGCGCAGGCCGTCGTCGTTGGCTTCGCTCTTCACATTGGCTTGCATTTTTGCCATTTGCGTATCCCCAATCAGAACTGCAGGCCGGCTTCACGCGCGGCATCTGCCAGGGCCTTGACACGACCGTGGTAGGCAAAGCCAGAACGGTCGAAAGCCACTTTCTCGATGCCGGCGGCTTTCGCCTTCTCGGCGATCCGCTTGCCGATCAGCTCGGCAGCGGCCTTGTTGCCACCCTTGCCAGCGGCGCCCAACTGGGCACGCACTTCGGCTTCGGCGGTGGATGCAGATGCCAGCACCTTGGCGCCGTCGCCGGAGATGACGTTGGCGTAGATGTGCAGGTTGGTGCGGTTCACGGTCAGACGCACGGCGCCTTGCTGGGCAATGCGGATGCGGGTCTGACGGGCACGGCGCAAACGCTGTTCTTTTTTCGTCAACATGTTCGCAGTCCTTATTTCTTCTTGGTCTCTTTGATGACGACCTTCTCATCCGCATAACGGATGCCCTTGCCCTTGTAGGGCTCGGGAGGACGCACGGCACGGATTTCCGAAGCGATCTGGCCCACGCGCTGACGGTCGGCACCCTTGACCACGATTTCGGTCGGGGTCGGAGTGGCGACGGTGATGCCTTCGGGCATCACGAAATCGACCGGGTGGGAGTAACCCACGGCCAGGTTCAGCTTGTTGCCAGAGGCAGCGGCTTTGTAGCCCACGCCGATCAGGCTCAGCTTCTTTTCGAAGCCTTTGCTGACGCCATTGACCATGTTGTTGACCAGCTGGCGCATGGTGCCGCAGAGGGCGCTGGCTTCGCGGCTGTCGTTGACAGCGGCGAAGGACAGTTTGCCGTCGGCTTGGGCCACGCTGACCAGGGGATTCAGGCTCAGGCTCATGGCGCCGAGGGCGCCCTTCACGCTGATCGCATCCTGTTTGACGGCCACTTCGACACCCTGGGGGATGGCGATGGGCGCTTTACCTACACGAGACATTTCAGATACTCCTCAATGTGCGCGTTAGGCGACGTAACACAGGACTTCACCGCCGATACCGGCAGCACGCGCTTTGCGATCGGTCATCACGCCTTGCGGGGTGGTGACGATGGCCACGCCCAGACCGTTTTGGACCTGGGGAATGGACTTGGCGCCTTTGTAAACGCGCAGGCCAGGACGGCTCACGCGCTCGATGCGCTCGATCACGGGACGACCAGCGTAATACTTCAGGGCGATTTCGAGTTCGCTCTTGCCGCTGTCGGTCTTGACTTGGAAGCCGTCAATGTAACCCTCGTCTTTCAGCACTTGCGCGATGGCGGCCTTCACTTTGGAAGAAGGCATGGCCACGGTGGCCTTGTCCACCATCTGCGCATTGCGGATGCGGGTCAGCATATCGGCGATCGGATCACTCATGCTCATTTCGTTACTCCTTGCGCCTTACCAGCTGGCCTTGGTCACGCCGGGGATTTCACCGGCGAACGCCAATTCACGGACCTTCATGCGGCCCAGACCGAACTGGTTGAACGTACCACGGGGGCGGCCCGTGATCTCGCAGCGGTTGCGCTGGCGGGTGGGGTTCGCGTTGCGGGGCAGTTTCTGCAGCGCCAGGCGAGCAGCATCGCGCTCTTCGTCGGAACGCTGGGCGTCCTTGGCGATGGCCTTCAACTCGTTGTATTTGTTGGCGAACTTGGCGGCGAGTTTTTCGCGCTTCAGTTCGCGTTGGAGCAAAGCTTGTTTAGCCACAAACCACCTCAGTTCTTGAACGGGAAACGGAAACCAGCCAGCAGTGCCTTGCACTCGGCGTCGTTCTTGGCGGTCGTCGTAATGCTGATGTTCAGACCACGCACTGCATCGACCTTGTCGTACTCGATCTCGGGGAAGATGATCTGTTCTTTGACGCCGATGTTGTAGTTGCCACGGCCCTCAAACGACTTGCCGGAGATACCACGGAAGTCACGCACGCGGGGCAGGGCCACGGTGACGAAACGGTCCAGGAATTCGTACATCTGGGCGCCACGCAGAGTCACCATGCAACCGATGGGCTGCTGCTCGCGGATCTTGAAACCGGCGATGGCTTTGCGGGCCTTGGTGGTCACGGGCTTTTGACCAGCGATCTTGGTCAGGTCGCCCACGGCGTTTTCCAGCACCTTCTTGTCGGCAACTGCCTCACCCACACCCATGTTCAGGGTGATTTTGGTGATGCGCGGCACTTCCATGACGGACTTGTAACCGAACTGCTCTTTCAGGGCAGGCGCGATTTTGTCGCGGTAGATTTCTTGAAAGCGTGCCATGGTCATGCCACCTTGATTTCTTCACCGCTGGACTTGTAGACGCGCACTTTGTTGCCGTCTGCCAGCACCTTCACACCGACGCGGTCGGCTTTGCCGGTGGCCGCGTTGTAGATGGCCACGTTGGACTGGTGGATGGACATGGATTTCTCCACGATGCCGCCAGCCACACCCTTCATGGGGTTGGGCTTGGTGTGCTTCTTGACCAGATTCACACCCTCGACCACCAGACGCTCTTCATCGGCGCGAGACACCACGGTGCCACGCTTGCCTTTGTCACGGCCAGCAATCACGATCACTTCGTCGCCTTTGCGGATCTTGTTCATGACGATTCCTTACAGGACCTCGGGCGCCAGGGACACGATCTTCATGAACTTCTCGGTACGCAGTTCACGCGTCACGGGGCCGAAGATGCGGGTGCCGATGGGCTCCAACTTGGCGTTGAGCAACACTGCAGCGTTGCCATCGAACTTGATCAAGGCGCCGTCGCCGCGGCGGATGCCTTTGGCGGTACGGACGACCACTGCGTTGTAAACCTCGCCTTTTTTGACGCGGCCACGCGGAGCGGCTTCCTTGATGCTCACTTTGATGATGTCGCCCACGCTGGCGTAGCGGCGCTTGGAACCACCCAGCACCTTGATGCACATCACGGATTTGGCACCCGTGTTGTCAGCAACATCGAGTCGAGATTGCGTTTGGATCATTTGATTTAAGTCCCAACTTGAATCCCTGCCACCACCACGGCGACAAGCGATCAGTCTTGGGCCCGTCGTCGCCAGCCTGGTTGTAAAACCAAAACAGCTTCGGTGGGCAGATAACTCCACCCAATTTGGGCGAAGCTGCGTATTCTCACACCGTTCGCAGCCATTGTCAAGTGCAGTTCGCACTCCCGTGTCGGTGTATCCTCAAAACGACATGCAATTGGCGTGCAATGATTGGTTTCATACGCTGCAACTTCCATCCATCATGACTTCAGCACCCTCTCTGACCCCCGACACCCGCTTGGCCTTCATCGGCGGCGGCAACATGGCCAGCGCCATCATTGGCGGCTTGCTGCGCCAGGGCCTCGCCGCCACCCAGATCGACGTGGTGGAACCTTATGCACCCCAAAGAGAAAAGCTCACCACCGATTTCGGTGTTGGCGTGTTTGAAGCGGCGGGCGAGGCACTGGCCAAGGCCCAAGTGGTGGTGTGGGCGGTCAAACCCCAGACGTTTCGGGAGGCCGCCTTGGCCGCCGCCGAGTACACCCGTGGCGCCTTGCACCTGAGCGTGGCAGCGGGCATTCGCAGCGACAGCATGGTGCGCTGGCTGGGCACAGATCGGATCGTGCGCGCGATGCCCAACACGCCAGCCCTGCTTGGCCTGGGCATGACTGGTTTGTACGCACGCCCTGCCGCGGATGCCGACGATCGGCAGCGAGTGGAAGCGGTGGTGGGGACAACCAGCCAGTTCGTCTGGCTGCCCACCGAAAGCGACCTGGACGCGGTGACGGCACTGTCGGGTTCAGGGCCCGCGTATGTGTTCTATTTTCTGGAAGCGATGCGCCGCGCCGGCACCGAGATGGGACTGAGCCCCGAGACCGCCACCCAGCTGGCGATCGGCACCTTCGTGGGTGCGTCGCAGTTGGCCCAGGCTTCACAAGACCCGCCAGAAGTGCTGCGCGAGCGCGTCACCTCCAAGGGAGGCACCACCTACGCGGCCCTGACCTCGATGGCGGGCAACGGTGTGGCCGACGCCTTTGTGCGAGCGATGCTGGCAGCTCAACAGCGGGCTCGCGAGCTGGGCGACGAATTTGGCGGCTGAAACCAGCAGCGTTCACCCCAAGGTCAGCGACAACGCCAGGCTGGCAAAGAGGGTGAAGCCCAGCCAGTGATTGAGGCGAAAGGCACGGAAGCACCCCTCACGGGTGCGACCGCGGATCATGCCAAAGTGCCACACCACCTGCACCATGGCCAGCACCAGACCCAAACCGAACCACCAGCCCCCTGCTATCGGCCACAGCAACACCCCCCAGAGCGCCAGGTGCGCCACATAAAAAGCGGTCACGCCCAGCACATCCCACCGGCCCAAGGTGATGGCCGAGGTTTTCATGCCAATGCGCAGGTCATCATCGCGATCGACCATCGCATACTCGGTGTCGTAGGCCAACACCCAGAACAGGTTCGCTACCAGCAACGCCCAGGCCTGCCAGGGCACGGCATTCTGTACCGCGGCATAGGCCATGGGAATGCCGAAATTGAAAGCGATGCCGAGCACCGCCTGCGGCATCGAGACCACCCGCTTGGCGTAGGGATACGCCAGGGCCACAGCCAGCGCCGGGAAAGACCAGGCAATGGCCACAGGCGTGGTGGTCAGGACCAAACCAAACGCGAGCAATGCCAGCACAGCGCCCACAGCCAAGGCTTCCTTCACGGCAATGCGCCCGCTCGTCACTGGGCGCTGCGCCGTTCGCTTCACATGCCGGTCGAACTCGCGGTCGGCCACATCGTTGATGCAACAGCCTGCGCTGCGCATCAAAATGGTGCCAAGCACAAATACCGTCAGCAGGTGCCAGCCTGGCCAGCCGCCCGCCGCCGCCCACAGCGCCGACAAGCTGGGCCACAGCAACAGCAGCCAGCCCGCCGGGCGGTTCCAGCGGATCAGGTCCAGATAGAGCGACAACTTTTCGCGCACGGTCAACCCTTCGGCGGACAAATCAGCATATTTGCCGTGGATGCGTCAGGCCGACAGGCGCTTGACGCCGGGCAGTTCGCACGCATAGACCGCGTTGCGCAGCGCTGCGATCGCCTCGTAGCGGGTAAAGCTGCGGCGCCAGGCCAACACCACACGCCGCGTTGGGGGTTCGCCCGCAAAGGGAAGGTAGCGGACGTAGGCACTGTCACCCACGCCTGAACTTGGCGAGCGCGTTCGTGCGTCCGGCGCACAGGCGGAAGCGGGGACGCTCAGGCGAGGCACCAGCGTGATGCCCATGCCCGCGGCCACCATGTGCTTGATGGTCTCGAGAGACGAGCCCTCGAAGCTTTTGCGGATGCCTTCGGCATCATTGGAAAAGCGGGCAAATTCGGGACACACCTCCAGCACATGGTCGCGAAAACAGTGGCCATTACCCAGCAGCAGCATGGTTTCCTGTTTGAGCTCCTCGGCGGTCACGCGCTCGCGTTGAGCCAGAGGGTGGCTGGTGGGTACCGCCGCCAAGAACGGCTCGTCGTAGAGCGGCGCAATGGCCAGGTTGGTGTCTGGAAAAGGTTCGGCCAGAATGGCCGCATCGATCTCACCCAGGCGCAACTGCTCCAGCAGTTTGGCGGTCAGGTTCTCCTGAAGCATCAGCGGCATTTGGGGGGTGTGCTCGATCACCTGGCGAACAAGGTCGGGCAGCAAGTACGGGCCGATGGTGTAAATGACGCCCAGACGCAGCGGTCCGGCCAACGGATCTTTGCCGCGTTTGGCAATCTCTTTGATGGCGGCGGCCTGCTCCAGCACCACCTGGGCCTGACGCACCACGTCTTCGCCCAGCGGCGTCACGGCGACCTCGCTGGCGTTGCGCTCGAACAGCTTGAGCTCGAGCTCTTCCTCCAGTTTCTTGATGGCGACGCTGAGGGTGGGCTGAGACACGAAGCACGCCTCGGCCGCCTTGCCGAAGTGCTTTTCGCGCGCCACGGCAACAATGTATTTGAGTTCGGTCAGGGTCATGGCAGCTGTCGGGTCAGGCCTTCAGATAATCGGATTTTGCACCCAACCAGCGCTCCACGTGACGTTCGGCCAGTTCGGGGTGCTCGCCCCACAGACGGGGTGCCCAGCTGCGGGCCCAGTCCAGCAGGTGGGTGTCGCTGGCCAGGTCGGCGAAGCGCAGCAGTGGCGCGCCGGACTGGCGCGCGCCCAGAAACTCGCCGGGGCCACGAATTTCGAGGTCGCGGCGGGCGATTTCGAAGCCGTCGTTGGTCTCGGCCATGGCGCGCAGGCGTTCGCGCGCAGTGTCGCTGACGCGGCCGTTTTCGTTGGGCGCGTACAGCAGCATGCAGACCGAGGCGGCGGTGCCCCGCCCGACGCGACCGCGCAACTGGTGCAACTGGCTCAGTCCAAACCGCTCCGCGTGCTCGATGACCATCAACGAGGCGTTGGGCACGTCCACTCCCACCTCGATGACGGTGGTGCTGACCAGCACCCCCATGGCACCCGCGCTGAACAGCGCCATCACCGCTTTCTTGTCGGCCGGCGGCATGCGGGAGTGCAGCAGGCCCACCAAAATCGGCGTGCCGTCGGCCCCAGTCAGGCCGTCCATGGCGGCCGACAGTTCCGCGTGGGTGGCGGTGGCGTTGCTCAGGTCCAGCGCCTCGCTGTCCTCGATCAGCGGACAGACCCAGTACACCTGCCGGCCTTCGGCCACCTGGCTGCGCAGGCGTTGAATCAGCTCGTCGCGCCGGCTGTCGGCCAGCACCTTGGTGACGATGGGGGTGCGCCCGGGCGGCAGCTCGTCGATGGTGGAGACGTCCAGATCGGCGTAGTAGCTCATGGCCAGGGTCCGGGGAATGGGCGTGGCGCTCATCATCAGCAGGTGCGGCTCGAGGCCGGCGTCCTGCATTTTTTCGCGCAGAGCCAGACGCTGGGCCACGCCAAAGCGGTGCTGTTCGTCGATCAGCGCAAGCGCCAGCCGCTGGAACCGCACCTGCTCCTGAATGACGGCGTGGGTACCCACCACCAGCGCTGCCTCGCCACTGGAAATTTGCGCCAACATGGCCGTGCGCTCTTTCTTTTTCTGGCTGCCGGTGAGCCAGGCCACGGTTTTGCCCAGCGGCGCCAGCAGGGGCGTGAGCCAGCCCACGAGCTTGCTGAAGTGCTGCTCGGCCAGGATTTCAGTCGGTGCCATCAGCGCGCACTGCCAGCCGGCGTCGATGGCCACCGTGGCGGCCAAGGCGGCGACGACGGTCTTGCCGCTGCCCACATCGCCTTGCAACAGGCGGTGCATGGGTACCGGGCGCGCCAGATCACGAGCGATGTCTTCACTCACGCGACGCTGGGCTGCCGTAAGCTGGAACGGCAACACCGCCAGCAACTGCTCGTGCAGACCGCCAGGACGGGCCGGCAGCATGGGCGCGCGCAAACCGGCGCGCTCCTGCTTGGCGCGGTACTGCGACAGTTGCTGGGCCAGCAGCTCTTCCGCCTTCAGGCGCTGCC
>JACCDV010104924.1_pt1 | contig 24633 bp, 24 predicted proteins | sample 7446131 | NCBI WGS metagenome assembly JACCDV01 (sample SAMN15323448, study PRJNA562643) | freshwater metagenome | isolation source: river surface water | place: USA:Blue River Watershed | collected 2017-08-17
AATTGAACTGCCATGTCTGAAAGCAAATCTTCGAAGCAGGGCTTCTCGACCCGAGCCATTCATCACGCCTATGACGCGTATGCGGGCTACGGTTCGTTGAATCCGCCGGTGTACATGAGTTCGACCTATACGTTTCCCACCATTGCCGATGGTGCAGCTCGCTTTGCCGGTGAACAGGCGGGTTATGTATATTCCCGCGTCGGTAATCCGACCACGGTATTGCTGGAGGAGCGTCTGGCGAATCTTGAAGGTGGAGAAGCGGCGTTGGTGACCGCATCAGGGCAGGGGGCAACGACTTCTCTGCTCTGGACCTTGTTACAGCCAGGCGATGAAATTATTGCGGACAAAACCCTCTACGGTTGTACCTATGCCTATTTTCACAAAGGCCTGGAAAAGTTCGGGGTAAAAGTCCGTCATGCCGATCTGACTGACACGGTAGTGATAGAGCAGATGATCTCGCCCGCCACCCGCATGATTTTTTTCGAATCGCCAGCCAATCCGAATATGCGTTTAGTCGATATAGCTGCGGTTTCGGCGATTGCCCGCAAGCACAACATCTGGACAGTGATCGACAATACCTACTGTACGCCTTATCTTCAGCGACCCATTGAATTGGGTGCGGATTTCGTTATCCATTCGGCGACCAAGTATCTGGGAGGGCATGGCGACTTGCTGGCCGGTGCCATTGTCGGACCCAAAGCCATTCTCGACGAAGTGCGTGGTGTAGGCATCAAAGACCTGACGGGTGCCGTTCTGTCATCACAGGATGCTTTTCTAGTCCTGCGTGGTCTGAAGACGTTGTCGCTTCGTATGCAGCGACACTCTGCATCGGCACAGACACTGGCGGAGTCTCTTGAAGCCCACCCCAAAGTCGCGGTTGTGCATTACCCCGGACTGAAGTCATTCAGGCAATACAAACTGGCTCAACGACAGATGGCATTGCCGGGCGGGATGATTGCCTTCGAGCTTAAGGCAGGTATGGATGCCGGCATCCGATTTATGGATCAGCTAAAGCTTTTTACCCGCGCCGTTAGTCTGGGGGACGCCGAGAGCCTGGCGCAGCATCCGGCCAGTATGACGCATGCGGTATACAGCCCTGAAGAACGTGCCGCGCATGGGATCAGCGATGGCTTAATCCGATTGTCCGTAGGCCTCGAGGATGTCGAGGACCTGTTGGGCGATCTGGACCAGGCGCTGATGAGCGCCTGATCGTCTGCCTTAAAGTGCGTTGACCGGGATCTTCAGATAGACCGTGCCGTTCGACTCTGCTGGCGGGAGGTTGCCGGCACGAATGTTGACTTGCACTGCGGGCAGAATCAAGACAGGCATAGCTAGTCCGGCGTCCCGTTGTGTCCGCATGGCCACGTAAGCATCTTCATCAATGCCATCATGCACATGAATGTTATGGGCGCGCTCGTCGGCGACAGTGGTCTCATAGCAGACGTCCCGGCCAGCGGGAGGATAATCGTGACACATGAACAGCCGTGTTTCTGGCGGCAGACTCAGGAGTTTCTTGATCGAGCGATAGAGTTGCCGCGCGTCCCCACCCGGAAAATCACAACGGGCTGTGCCGACATCGGGCATGGCTATCGTATCGCCTACGAAAACGGCATCACCGATCTTGTAGGCGGTACAGGCTGGCGTATGGCCGGGTAGAAAGATGACCTCGCCTTCGAGATTGCCAATACTGAAACGCTGGTTATCGGTAAAGAGCGTGTCGAATTGACTGCCATCGACCGCAAATTCGGGTTCGAGATTGAAAACATTTTTGAAAACCTGCTGTACCGTGCGGATGTGTTCACCAATGCCGATCTGGCCACCGAGCTGCTTTTGCAGGTAGGGTGCGGCGGTCAGATGGTCGGCGTGGGCGTGCGTTTCCAAGATCCATGTAACACGTAGATCCTGCGCCCGGACAAATGATATTAATTCATCCGCCGATCGTGTCGTAGTTCGACCCGATTTCGGATCATAGTCGAGTACGGAATCGATAATGGCGCATGCTGAACCGGGTTTCTCGTACACTACATAGCTAACAGTCCAGGTGTCTTTGTCAAAGAAGGCTTTTACCAGTGGGGACATGAATATTCTCGGCGAAAACAAGATATATTTAGTGTATATGATATGCGTGTGCTTGTAAGCATGTTAATAACGATAACAAAGGATTAACAGACGTGGATGTCGTTCAGTGGGTTCCGGCAGCCTTGGGATTGCTAGTGGGTTTTCTGTTGGCGCTCACGGGCGCTGGTGGAGCTATTCTCTCGGTGCCGCTTTTGGTCTTTGGTGTCGGACTCGGTCTGGCGGAAGCAGCGCCTATTGCCCTGCTGGCGGTGTGTATGTCAGCCGCAGTCGGTGCCTTGCTGGGGCTTCGGGAAAAGATCCTGCGCTACAAGGCTGCGATGGTGATGTCGGCAACCGGTTTGCTGCTTTCCCCAGTGGGGCTCTGGTTGGCCACGCAGGTGCCGAATCGGCCCTTATCTGCGTTGTTTGCACTGGTGTTGTTCTATGTCTGCACGACGATGTTTATCAAGGCGCGGCGCGAGCTGCTGGGCCTGCCTGTAGATCAGTCGGCTGGCCCGCCTTGTTTGCTGGATGAGCGCCGGGGCAAACTCACCTGGACGCTTCCCTGCTTCAGATCCATGGTCGTAGCGGGTGGCTTGGCTGGCTTCCTGTCCGGGTTGCTGGGAGTGGGAGGTGGCTTTGTGATTGTGCCCGCATTGAAGCAGGTGACCAATCTACCGGCAAAAGCCATCGTAGCGACCTCGTTGGGCGTGATTACTTGTGTATCGATGGGGGGCGCTGTGACGGCTGCCGCCGTTGGGCGTATGCAATGGGACGTGGCGCTGCCATTTGCGCTGGGGTCACTCATCGGGATGTTGGTTGGTCGCCAGGTAGCGCATTATCTGAGCGGGCCACGGGTGCAGCAGGTTTTCGCCATATTTGCAGCCATGGTCGCTACGGTCATGCTGGCTAAAGCCATCTTGGGTTTTTAATCGATCAGCAGTGAGAGACTCAAAACCATACCAAAAAGCAGCGTCGTCATAATCGTCAGAGGGATAATGCGTGACAGCATCGTGCGATCGGTAGGCGATTTATGCAATTTCGCCACGCTGTAAATGGCCGGGAAAATCACGATGAGGCTAGCGAGGGCTGCGTGGGGTAACTGATGCAGCACCATACCCAGGCAAACGGCAGTGATGGCTAACACATAAAGCAATGCACAGCCCACAGGGGCAAAGCTATAGCCCAAACGCACTATAAGAGTTTTCTTACCACTACCTGCATCGGCTTTGCAGTCCGGAATCTGATTGATAAAGAGGACATTGGCAACGAGGAGTGCGTAGGCTGTGCCGGCTATCAAGGGGGTGCCGCTCAGACTATTGCGCTGGACGTAGTCAGATCCCATAACAACCGCTAGCCAAGCGAGCGTGATCGTCAATTCGCCCATGCCGCGACTCTGTAATTTGAACGGTTGCGCAGAATAGGCCCAGCCTGCAGTCAGGCCGCAGAGACCAATCAGGAGTAGGGCGTGCCCACTATGACTGATCAGATACAAACCCGCTGGAATCACAAGTGCCAGTAACCCGTAGCCCAGTAGTGCGGTCTGGCGCTGCGTGAGCCGACCCTCCTGGATGAAACGGCTACCTCCCGTAAATGGGTAGATCCGCTCTGTATTTGCCGCGTCACAGCCACTGATTGCATCGTAATAGTCATTGATAACATTGGCCCCGGCATGGGCAACGAGCGCAAAGACGAGGGTGAGTGCCGCCAATCCGGATGAGCGGAAAACGCCATCGGCCGCAGCCGTGCAGAGACCGAGGATGACACCCACCAAGGTGACGGAAAGAAAAGCCGGTCTTGTCGCTGCCAGGAGTGTGGCAAAGCGCATGGTCTTCAAATGACCTACTCAAAGACGGCGAGGGTCAGGCGGACTACCAACCGTGGTTTTGTGCACAAAGATCGCGCGTGAGATTTCTGTCACCCAGACAATCCCATCACCCAGTTGACCGGTTTGGGCGACTTCCGTGATGCATTCGACAATGCGGTCGGCAATCTCATCCGGGCAGACAATTTCGATGCGTACCTTACGCGTGAAATCGGTCAACTCATCCTTGATGGAAACCGGCGGGCCGTGGCGGGATGGTGCCGAGCACCCCTCGGCCTGAGAGATCGTCATCCCCGGAAAGTCTGGCATGCTCAGTAGTGATTTACGGAGTTGCGGCAGCTTATTGGGGCGGATGATGGCTTTGATTTCTTTCATGATGCGGTAATTCGATCAGGTCAGGCTTCTACGGATTTTTCTTCGAAGTAAGGATACAGTACTGGCAGTACCAATAGGGTTAATGCAGTCGAAGAAAGTAGACCGGAAATCACCACCACCGCCAGAGGGCGTGTTACTTCCGAGCCGGGGCCGCTGGAGAACAGCATCGGGATCAAGGCGAGCAGAGCCACGCTGGCCGTCATCATCACTGGCCTGAAACGATGTTCACAGCCTTCGAAGACGGCTTCTCGGGTAGACCAGCCTTCGTCCCGCAATTGGCGGATAAAGGACACAAGAACAACCCCATTCAAGACAGCGATGCCCCACAGGTTGATAAACCCCACAGCCGCCGGGACCGACAGATATTCCCCCGAGAGCAACAGTCCGAAAATACCGCCGATCGATGCGAAAGGCAGCACCAGAATAATGAGCGAGGCCATCCGCAAGGAATTAAATAGAATGAACAGCAGGAAGAAAATAGCAGCAATGGTCAGAGGAATAATGATCATCAGTCGTGCCATGGCGCGCTGCATGTTCTCGAACTGACCACCCCAATCCAGGGTATATCCCTGTGGAATCGTGAGCTGCTGGGCAATCCGTTTCTGGGCCTCGTTGACGAAACCACCCAGATCGCGATCCTGGACGTTCACACCGACTACGAGTCGGCGTTTGCCAGCTTCCCGCGAGATCTGTGAGGGGCCGTCGACAAGTTCAACATGCGCAATATCTTTGAGTGGAATCAGGGCGCCGCCCGGTGCTTTTAAAATGATATTTTCAAAAGCCTCGGGGGTCTCACGGTAGACTTTCGGGTAGCGCAGCACCAGCGGGAATCGACGCTCGCCCTCGTAAATCTGCGTTGCCTCACGCCCACCATTGGCAATCTCGATGACGTTATTGACATCCTCAACGTTGAGTCCATAACGGGCGATGGCTTCCCGATCAATGTTCAGCGTCAGATAGTTCTGCCCGGTGACCTGCTCGATACGCAAATCCGTGGCGCCTTCCATGTTCGCGAGAACGCGTCCGATCTGGCTGCCGAGTTTGCGTAGTTCCTGGATGTCATCGCCAAAAATTTTCACGGCGACTTGAGAGCGAACACCGGAAACCATTTCATCCACGCGGGCAGCAATCGGTTGAGAGATGGCCGTTTCTACGCCCGGAAGTGCTTTGAGCGCATCGCGCACGCGATCTTCAATGTCAGTCTGGGAAAGTTTCCGCTGGCCACTGGGTTTGAGCGAGACAATCGGGTCTGATTCATTCGGTTGTCCTGGGTCTGCCGGCGATTCGCCGCGACCTAGTCTCGACACTGCCGATTTCACACCGGGGATGGCGGCGATCCGCTTTAATGCCTCGAATTCCATTTTGACCGATTCATCCAGCGAGATATTGGCCTGGCGCACGATGACTGGTGTGATGGCGCCTTCCTTCATGATCGGGATAAAAGATTTACCGAGCAGGGGAAAGACCAGAAAGCTGAAGAGTAGGGCGATACCTGCGTAGAAAATCACGCGCTGTGGGTTGCTGATCGACCAACTGAGTGCTTTGAGATAGGGGGCTTTGATACGGGCCACAAAGGGCGTGTCGTGATCGGCGCCTCCCTTCAGGATGTACGAGCAGAGTACCGGTGAGAGGGTGAACGACAGGATCAGAGAGAGGGCCAGCGCAATCGCAATGGTCAATGCCAGTGGGGCAAACATTTTGCCCTCCATGCCTTCCAGCGATAACAGGGGCATAAAGACCAGAATGATGATGCCAACGCCGAACAGCACCGGTTTGCCGACTTCGGTTGCGGAATCCAGAATAATTCTCAGCCGAGATACGCCTTCATCTGCGCGCTGTCCCAGACGTGCAAAGGTATTTTCCACAACGACCACCGAGCCATCGACCATGATGCCGATCGCAATGGCGAGGCCGCCGAGCGACATCAGGTTGGCGGATAAGCCATAGTGGTTCATGACCATGAAGGTGAGTAGGGGTGTCAGCAGTAACGTTGCTGTCACAATGACGGATGAGCGGGCATCTCCCAGATACACATAGAGGACGATGATGACGAGCAAGACACCTTCGAGTAGCACCTTGGCCACATTCGACAATGCCGCATCGACCAGATCTGTTCTGTCGTAGAAAGGAACGATCTTTAAACCTTCCGGGAGTAGATGTCGTTGGTTGATCTCGGCAACCTTGGCTTTAATGGCACCCACCACACGGCGGGCGTTTTCACCCCGTTGCATCTGAATAATGCCGGCCACCGATTCGGTGACCCCATCTTTGACGACCGCACCCTGACGAATTTCGGTGCCCATGCGGACAGAGGCGACATTACGTACGAAGACAGGTGTGCCATTGACCTCTTTGAGCACAATGTTGCCGATATCGTCGAGATCTTTGATGAGGCCAACACCACGAATGAGATAACGCTCTTCATACACGGGCATCTGGCCGCCGCCGGTGTTGGCGTTATTACGGGCGAGTGCGCTGTATACGTCCTGGATCGTTAGGTTGTAATGGTGTAAGCGCTCTGGATTGGCAGAGACCTGATACTCACGGGCGTAACCGCCCATCGTATTGATTTCGGCCACACCAGGCACGCTGCGTAACATGGGTCGGACGATCCAGTCTTGCACGATACGCCGTTCAGTAAGCTCTTCGACTGAAAGTGCTCGTTTGCCGTCAGCGGGGTGCTCGATGGTGTACTGGTAGACCTCCCCAAGCCCGGTAGACACTGGTCCTAGCACCGGGGTGACACCGGGTGGCATGCGGCCCATGACCTCAATCAGGCGCTCGAGGACCATCTGCCGGGCAAAGTAGATGTCGGTTTTATCCGTAAAAACCAGGGTGATTACCGCAATGCCATTGCGATTCAGGGAGCGCATATCGGTCAGTCCGGGTAAACCGGTCATGGCGATTTCTATCGGGACGGTGACAAAGCGCTCAACTTCTTCCGGGGAGCGACCGGGAACCTCGGCAGCAATTTGCACCTGAACGTTGGTGACGTCAGGGAACGCATCTACCGAGAGACGGTTAATAGCGAGCAACCCGGCAACGAAAAGGGCTATGGCCAGCACGACGACGACGATGCGTTGTCCCAGTGCGGCACGGACGATGGGTTGGATCATGGGCGGTCTATCTGCTGTAAATTAGCCGCCCGAGAGCCGCTTCTTGCGCTCGGTGTTCAGATGGTAGGCCTGTTGGGTCACGATAAGCGTGCCAGCTTCAAGGCCGGACAGAACAGGGCGAACACCGTTGGTTTCGGGCCCGAGTTTGACCACGGTGAGTTTGTAGTGATTGTCACCCAACGCAATAAAGACATGGTCGTAACCATCTTCACGCACAACAGCGGTCGCCGGAACCACCGGCCTTTCGGTGGGCTTGCCGGAGATCAGTAAAGTCGCCAGCATGCCGGGTTTGATCATGCGATCTTTATTAACCAGGACGGTACGCGCCGGAATCGTCCGCGTTTCATTGCTGACGAGTTCACCCACATAGACGAGCTTGCCTTCGAAATTCTGGTTGGCAAGCGCAGGAATCTCAATCCGCATGGGTTGTTCAATCGCCAGTAACGAGGCCTCCTGCTCAGGTACCTGCGCAGTAACCCAGACCTCCGACAGATCAGCAACCGTGAACAGGGCATCAGAGGGTTGCACGACCTGGCCTAGAACGATTTTGCGTTCAACCACGGTGCCATCTAGGCTGGATGTGACAGCTGCTATGGAATTCACATTGCCGGTTTTACCCAGCGCTTCGATCTGTTCCGGGAGCATGCCCAGAACGCGCAATTGATCAGCCATCGCACGGCGTTCCGCGGCTGTGGTTTCTGCTTCACTCTGCCGTCGCTGCAGATCTGCCTTGGCAATAACGTCTTCTTTATAAAGAATTTTGGCCCGATCAAAGGCGCGGGCTGCAAGCTCGTTGGCGGCACGGGCCTTCAGGTAGGCCAGTTGTGTTTGTCCCAGTTCGGTAGAGTTGATCCTTGCAAGCACCGTGCCTCGATCAATTTCCTGGCCGGGCATAGCGAGAATTTCCGTCACGCGTCCGGTCACGGTCGCACCAATCCGTGCAACACGCTGTTCGTCAAACTCGACCTTGCCGCTGACTCGAAGTGTTTCCGAAAACGGCATGACCTCCACCGGTTTGACATCGACGATCCACTGCGGGCTATTCGGTTCCATCAGATCCTGGCTCAAGTCGATAATGTCCGGGTCGTGAACAACGGCTTCGTCCGGAGATTGGTGACGATCCGGTATCAGTACGGTGAATGCGATAAGGGTAGCGACACACCAGAACAGTAGGCTATGCCGACGAGATGCCGGAAGTGTGCGCCAACGATTCACCTGATGCGGTGCCAGGCGCTCCAGCAGATTGAGTAAGGGATGCCAGAGCCAGTCCCGTGTGCGGATCCAGAGGCCTGTCGCTATGGGTAATACCAGCGGCTTCAGGTTGTTCCACAAGGGGTCGACCCACTTGGCCCGCTGTGGCGCCAGAATATGTGCCAGATGTGTTTTTTCCTGGCGGTAAGTTCTGCGAACACGTCGTATCAACGGTTCTGCAATCACCAGAAATCGCTCGATCAGCGCAAGAAATTGATGTTTGAGGCGTGCCAGGCGCTGCTGAAATGGGCTGGAAGAAGGTGGGGGTGTCATGCGAAGAGAAATCTGGCTCAGAAATCGGGGAGTTGGGATGCGCTATTGGCAGTGCCTGCAATAGGCTTCTCAGGCGGTTGGTGTGATATTGAGCGTAACCGGTCGATTTCTACCGAAACGGTTGCCAGATCAAATCGTGCCGCAATCAATTCATTACGTGCTGCACGGTAGGTTCGCTGTGCATCGAGCCATTCAAGAATGCCCCGTTCACCATAGCGGTAAGCCGATTCAGCGATACGTTGTGCGGCCGCAGCCTGTGAAAGCAGCTCCGTTTCGAGCACGCGAACCTGATTGCTGGCGATCTGGTAAAGCTGATAGGTGGCTTCCAGAGACTCTCCGAAACTCAGTCGTTGCGCATTGAGCTGGTGACGACTGCTTGATACTTCTGCCTTCGCTTTGGAAATCTGACCACTGCGCCAGTCCCAGAGTGGGATCGTCATGACAACGCCGCCGCGTGAATATTGTTGCGTTGGGTCCACCTCGCGCTCGGCGATGAGCGCGATCTTGGGCAAACGCATCGACTTTTCCATACTGAGCCTGTGTTCGGCTGCCCTTTGTTCGGCTTCGGTTTTCATCAACACGGGGTTTCTGGCCAGAAGTTCTGCCTTCAGTTTTTCTTTGGCAGGCAACTGAATTGAATTGGGTAGTGTCCCTTCGACGGTCCAGCCCTCCGGCAGCGGGTGCCCAACAGCCAGCCGAAGATTCGCGCGCGCCTGCTCGACGCGCAATCGGGCCGCGTCTCTGTTTTTGCGTGCGTTGAGCATTTCGGTATCTGCACGGATCAGATCAAACTTGGGCGATTCACCAACCTGATGGCGCAGTGCAATCCGGTCACGGATCTGTTGTGTCAACGCCAGATCCTCTTCGGTGACGGTTGCTTCTGCAAGGCGACGGAGGAGCTCGTAATAGGCCAGCTTGATACGGGCGACCGTGTCATCTTCAAAACTTTGTCGGCTGGCATCGGTAGCCTTCACGATTTCATCGGCGGCATCAATCCGTGCGCTGCGGACCATCGGAATCTCGATGGGTTGAGCCATGGTGATGTTGTAAACCTGGCCCGAAATCGGCGTGAGGGAGTTACGTTCTTTGCTTCGGCCTAATTGGCCACCGATATCGGGGTTCGGGTAGGCGCGGGCGATTGTGGCATCCCCTTTGGCAGCGGCAACCTGTTCCCGGGACGCTAAAACATAGGCATTTTCGTTGAGGCCAATGCCAATGAGCTGGTCGAGATTGAATGCTGGGCCAGCAAAAGATGGATCCGTCAGGCAGCAAGCCGCCACTAGCCCTGCCAGCAGCTGTTGGCAGGGGCTCAACATATGCCTTAGCCGGCGGGGCAAGCATTTGGCAGATGGGGTTGCTGAAGCAGATCTTACGAGCATGATTCGCAGCTTAAAGTGTTAGCCTTAAGCCCACATTAAAGACACAAAACATGAAGCAATCTTTGTGCCGAATTCTGTCACGGTTGTTCTGTTTAGGCCTAAATCTCAGATCGACGGGTCGTTCTGCGTGTCAGTGATGGCCTCATTCAGCGAGGCAATCACTTTGTCGATGCGTTTACCGTCCATATCCACCACTTCAAAGCGCCAGCAATCCCAGTCGACTGCTTCACCGGCGCTGGGGATTCGGCCCATCAGCAACATCAGCATGCCGGACAGGGTGTTGTAACGACCTTTATCCTCTTCCGGTAGTTGCTTCAGTTTGAGACAGTCCTTCAATTCCGGCACAGGGATAATGCCATCCAGTAGCCAGGATCCGTCCTGGCGCGGTATGGCCCAGGCATCTTCGTGATCATCCGGTTTAAACTCCCCGGCAATCGCTTCAATCAAATCCTGCAGGGTGATGATGCCCTGGATTTCACCGTATTCGTCAATGACAAAGGCCATCTGGACGCCAGAGGATTTGAAGTGCTCCAGCAGTTCCATGCCGGTCAGCGATTCAGGCACGAAAACGGCGGGCTGCAGATCGGTGCGAAAATCCGGGTTTTCACCACGCAGGGTTTGGGCCAGAAGGACCTTGGCATTAATGATGCCCAGTACTTCGTCAAAACCCCCTTTGCATACAGGAAAGCGGGAGTGCTCGGACGCTTGAATGCGTTGCAGGTTTTCGTTCAGCGGCTCATCGACATCCAGGTAGATGATGTCGCTTTTCGGAACCATCAGCGAGGTAATCTGGCGGTCATCCAGGCGAAACACGTTGCGCACCATCTGGTGCTCGCTGTGTTCGATAATGCCCGCATCCGAGCCTTCTTCCAAAAGCGCGTGAATTTCTTCTTCCGTGACGACCTGATTGACCGAATGACGAATCCCGAACAGGCGCAGCAGCAATTGTGTAGAACCGGACAATAGTCGCACCAGGGGCCGGGCGACGTGGGCCAGCGTTAGCATGGGTCGGGCGACAAGTCGGGCAATGGGCTCAGGGTTCGATTGACCAATGCGTTTGGGGACTAATTCCCCGAGCACGATACTGGCGTAGGTGATAATGACAACGATCAGGGTTGAAGCCAGCCAGCCAGATGTGCTGTCGCTGACGCCCAGTTGTTCGAGCCAGATAGCCACTGGGGCGGACAGGGCCGATTCGGCCACGACCCCGTTCAAGATGCCAATCGTTGTAATCCCTACCTGAACGGTTGATAAAAACCGGTTCGGGTCTTCACCGAGTTCCAGGGCCGCCGCCGCCTGACGGTCGCCAGATTCAACCATTTTCTGTAGTTTGCTGCGTCTTGCAGTGAGCAGAGCCACTTCGGCCATGGCAAAAAGCGCGTTAACAGCAATTAATGCCACAAGAATGGCAACGTCCATGAATCGTCTCGGGAGTTATCGAACTGCCATTGTACGTCAGCGAGCCTCGCGCACGGCTTTGTGATACTCGGCGCGAATTTTCTTCAGGTCAACAGATGGCTCGGGTAGCCTGGGTGTCATGGCCTCCAGCGTCTCTAGCACAATGCGGGCGACCGCATAGTTTCGATACCACTTATGGTCGGCAGGAATGACATACCAGGGGGCTTTGTCTGTGTCAGTCTTTTTTAGCGCCACTGCGTACGCTTCCTGATAGTCATCCCAATACTGTCGTTCGGTGTAGTCAGCGGTGCTGATTTTCCAGTGCTTGGAAGGATCATCAAGCCGAGCAGCAAAACGGGCCAATTGTTCCTCCGGGCTGAGGTGGAGAAAAAATTTAATGACGCGGGTGTTATTTTGCGTGGTGAGCAGGGATTCGAACTGATTGATCTGATCGTAGCGTAAAGCCAGCTGCCGTTTGGGGCACAGCTGGTGAACACGTGCTACCAGGACGTCTTCATAATGAGAACGGTTAAAGATCGCCACTTCTCCGCGTGCGGGTGCATGACGATGTATGCGCCATAAAAAATCATGGTGCATTTCAATGGGCGTGGGTTCTTTAAAACTGGTGACCGTACAACCTTGTGGATTCATCATTCCGAGCACGTGCCGGATCGTGCCATCTTTACCTGCAGCATCCAGTCCCTGCAGGACGATGAGTAGTCCCTGACGGTTTTCGGCATAGAGCCGGTACTGCAATGCCCGGATTTTTTGGGCAATGTTAACCGTGGCTTTAATCGCGGCACTTTCCGAGATGCCACCGGGCGTTTTGCGCGCATAGTCGCTGTCAATGCGGACAGACTTATTGCCCGCCCGCAGGGTTGCAGTAAGTGAAGCTATTACGCCCATGACCGCCTTGTCAGCGCAGCGATGGGTTCAGTGTGTAAGTACCTGTGATTGAAGCTTGTGCCAGGATGTGTGGTTTGAGCGCGACGAGTGCTTCGGTACCGGTGAACCTGCCGCTGATTGGCAGTTTGTCCACGTCCAGGGCGTAGACGGTGAAAACGTAGTGGTGCAGGCGCAGATCATTCCAAGGTGGGCAAGGACCATCATAGCCATAATAGTCACCGCGCATATCGGCATCCCCGGCAAACCAGGCTGTGTAATCATTGATCCCTTGGCGTGCCCCGAGCGGAGCCCCGGGACCTGCCTTGCCGCAAGGGGTGACTTCGCTGGAAAACTGCCCTGCCGGGATCGATTGTGTTGTGGCAGGCAGGTCGATCAGTACCCAGTGGTAAAAGTCCACCCGGGGCAAGTCTGCGTCAACCACCTGGCCTTCCACATTGACGTTGTCCCCGACTGAAGGGACGTCCGGGTCAACACAAATCACCGCGAAGGATTTTGTACCAGCCGGTGCACCAGACCAGCTCAACTCAGGGCTCTGGTTGCTGCCGAGGCAGACACGGCTTTTCTCATTGGGGATACAGAAGGCGTATTGCCCTGCGATCGGCTGCTTATCCTGAATACTCTGGCTGGTCAGTTTCACGAGTGTCTCCTTGATGCCTGAAAAAGAGTCGGCGATTCAAATGCTGGCGTGTTGGCCTTTTTGAATGATTGTGCGCCGGGTTCAGGTTTTACGGAAGTCCTTCGGCCGGAAACCCAGAATAAATAATGTGGCACCGTAGGCAATGCCGGCCGCCGTTATCAGGCCGCCGAGCCACAGCATTCGCTCTACGATTGGTGCCTGCAGCCAGAAGGCGTCGTCCCGATACCCCAGGAGGAGTATCGTGCTCATGATTGCCAGGGCAACACCCACTTTGCCGAGAAAGCGACGCCAACCCGGAAGGGGTTCATAAATGGCCGCCTTGCGCAGCCCGTGGTAGAGGAGGGCTGCATTCAGACAGGCTGCCAACCCGATCGAAAGCGCCAGGCCTGCCTGTTTAAGTGGGCCAATAAAGACCAGGTTCATCAACTGTGTTGCCACCAGGGCGGTGATGGCGATTTTGACTGGGGTCTTCAGGTTTTGCCGGGCATAAAACCCCGGTGCCAAGACTTTGACCAGAATCAGTCCGCTTAAGCCGATGCTATATGCGACCAGGGCGTGACTGGTTTCACTCACATCTCTGGCAGTAAATGCGCCATGCATAAAGAGTGTTGAAATCAGGGGGACGGCCAGAATCGCCAGACCCAATGCAGCGGGAAGTGTGAGCAGGAAGCAGAGACGTAGCCCCCAGTCCAGCAGGCTCGAGTAGGCTGCTTTATCTCCGCCATGGTGATGCCGGGTCAGGCTGGGCAGAATGACGGTGCCGATAGCGACACCGAGCATGCCGGCCGGAAATTCCATCAGGCGGTCTGCGTAATACAGCCAGGAAATACTGCCGCTCTCCAGAAATGACGCAAACACGGTATTTAATAAGAGGCTGATCTGACTGACCGACACGCCAAGCAGTGCTGGAACCATCAGGAGGCCAATGCGCCTGACGCCGGGATCCTGCCAGCAGGCTTTGAGGTTCAGGCTAAAACGGGGCAGGCAATCAATTTTATGTAGAGCGTAAAACTGCAGGGCGAGCTGGAGTATCCCGCCAATGATCACCCCCCAGGCCAGAGCCTTAACCGGGGGGTCAAACCAGCCCTGAGCAAAGACTGCCATCAGAATCAGGCTGATGTTTAACAGAACAGGCGTAAATGCGGGGACTGAGAACTTGCTCCAGGTATTCAGAATGCCAGCTGCAAACGCCACCATCGACATAAAGAAAATATAGAGAAAGGTGATGCGGGTCAGCGTAACGGCCAGATCGAATTTGGCCGGATCGTCGAGAAACCCCGGGGCTGAAATGGTCACAATTGCGGGTGCCCACCAGATGCCCAATAGTGCGACGAGAAGCACCGTTGCCCCAAGAACGCTGCCCGTGCGGTTAATCAGCAAGCGTGTTTCTTCTGCGCCACGTTGCTTATGGTATTCACCGAGCAGCGGCACAAAAGCCTGGGAGAAGGCGCCCTCGGCAAACATCCGTCTTAGCAGGTTGGGGAGTTTGAAGGCAACAAAAAAGGCGTCGGTCGCGGCATCGGCACCGAAACTGCGGGCAATCACGAAATCCCGGACAAACCCCAGAATGCGCGAAAGAAAGGTAAAACCACTGACGGTGGCCACGGAGCGAAGAAGACTCATGCCCGAATTGTACGATGGTTGCACTTGTTTGCGCTTTCCGGTATAGTCGCGTGTTTTCGCATTTACCCAATTTCCCCCGCAAAGGATGTTTCATGGCCAATAGCGCCCAAGCCCGCAAACGTGCCCGTCAGGCAAATAAGCAGCGTGCCCACAACGCCAGCCAACGCTCCGAATTCCGTACGGCCATCAAAAAAGTGCGCCGTGCTATTGAAGCTGGTGACAAGTCGGCAGCGCAAGCTGTTTATGCAGCTGCAATCAGCGTGATCGACAGCATCGCTGACAAGCGTATCGTTCATAAGAACAAGTCGTCGCGTCACAAGAGCCGTCTGTCGGCCCAGATCAAGGCTATGGCTGCCTGAATCTAACGACTGCACGCAATAAAAAAGCACCTTCGGGTGCTTTTTTTTCGCCGATAGTCAGAGTGACGGGCTGGAACCGCCAGCAAATCTTTGTAACTCGCTCGGTCAGCGAGCGGGGATGCTTGGCGGATAAACCACAACGTCCGCCAACGTTTCGTCAATGTTGCAGATTTCCAGGCTACAAACACCATCCAGAAGCACTAACTCGTTGTCTTTGGCAAAGTTGGCGAGGAAACGATAGCCGATGGGCGAGATGTCGTAGAGTGCCCCATCGATGAAGACGCATTTGTCACCTTCCCATTCGCCGGGACTAACATAGGGCGAGTAGCGCATTTTCTTTTCAGTGCCAAAGGCAGACATCACCCCACACAGCCGCTCCGCCCAATCTGAAGGGCGGAACTTCTTGCCGTCCTGTGTACGGCCAACAATGACGAGACTTGGCGACAGGTTGGATGGGCTTTTGGCGTCGTCTGTCGGGGTGGGGCTATTCATGACGTTATTCTATCGACTTTTGTGGGCTTGCGGGAGTAGATCGTCGTCCACTTTTGCCATAAAATCACGGGGAACGCTTTTAATACACGATGCGGCGGGGATTCTTCCGGGTTTAGCCCGAAGTTCGCTCACGCCGCTTTTGTTTTTTTCTGAATTTAAGTTTTGACCGAGAAGTCACCATGACCCATGTGATGAACACCTACGCCCGTCAGCCTGTTGCTTTTAGCCATGGCGAGGGCAGCTGGATTGTCGATACCGAGGGCAAGCGTTACCTCGATGCGCTGTCGGGTATTGCCGTCAATACATTGGGTCATAACCATCCGGATCTGGTGCACGCGCTTGCGCAACAGGCGGGTCAATTGCTGCACACCTCGAATCTCTACCGTATTCCACTTCAGGAAGAGCTGGCCGATAAATTGGCATCTCTGTCCGGGATGGAAGAGGTTTTCTTCTGTAACTCGGGTTGTGAAGCCAATGAAGCCGCCATCAAACTGGCGCGTTTTTATGGTCACCGTCAGGGCATTGAAAATCCAACGATCATTGTCATGGAACACGCGTTTCATGGGCGCACGATGGCCACGCTTTCGGCGACGGGTAACCGCAAGACGCAGGCCGGGTTTGAACCGCTGGTCAGTGGTTTTGTCCGTGTGCCATACAACGATATTGAGGCGATCCGTCAGGTTGCCGCCCATAACAAAAACGTGGTTGCTGTCCTGCTGGAGATGATTCAAGGAGAGGGTGGCATTCATCTGGCGGATGATGAGTTCCAACGCCAGCTGCGCAGTCTTTGTGATGAAAATGGGTGGTTGATGATGACCGATGAGGTGCAGTGTGGCATCGGTCGTACCGGAAAATGGTTCGGCTTTCAACACGCAGGCGTGCGTCCTGATGTGGTGTCGCTCGCCAAAGGCTTGGGTTCTGGTGTACCCGTTGGCGCTTGCATGGCGGGTGGTCGGGCTTCGGGTTTGTTTGGCCCAGGTAACCATGGTTCCACATTCGGCGGTAACCCCCTGGCGATGCGTGCCGCTAAAACAACAATTGATGTTTTGGAGCGGGATCATCTACTCGATAATGCCGATAGGATGGGTCGCGCGATTCGAGATGGTTTGCGCGCCCGTATCGGTGAACTACCGGAAGTCGTCGATATCCGCGGTCGGGGTCTGATGATTGGTATCGAGCTGGATCGTCCCTGTGGTGAACTCGTTGGCCAGGCTCGAGATGCCGGTTTGCTGATCAATGTTACGGCTGATTCTGTCGTACGTCTGTTGCCTTCGCTCAACATTTCCCAGGCCGATGTCGACGTCCTGGTTGATCGTCTATCCACCGTGATTAGCCGTTTTCTGGGGAAATAAGATGGCCTTGAGACATTACCTGCAGTTTAGTGATTTCAATCGCGAAGAATACGAGTATCTGTTCGATCGTACACGCTGGATTAAAGAGCGCTTCAAGTCGTACCAGCAGTACTGGCCACTGGTTGATCGCACGCTTGTCATGATTTTCGAGAAAGCCAGCACCCGTACGCGTCTATCTTTTGAAGCCGGCATGCAACAGCTGGGTGGCGCAGCCATCTATCTAAATACGCGCGATTCGCAGTTGGGCCGTGGAGAGCCGGTTGAAGACGCAGCGCAGGTAATTTCGCGAATGAGCGATATTGTCATGATTCGCACTTTCGAGCAGAGCATTGTCGAACGCTTTTCGACCTATTCGCGCGTGCCGGTTATCAATGGCCTGACCAATGAATACCACCCGTGCCAGATCATGGCCGATATATTCACCTATCACGAACATCGGGGTGATCTGCGGGGTAAGACCGTGGCCTGGATTGGTGATGCTAATAACGTATGCAATACCTGGTTGCAGGCAGCGCGTATTCTGGATTTCAAGGTCAATGTCTCGACGCCGCCGGGCTATGAGTTGGATATGTCTTTGGTCGGTGGCAACGGTAGTCACTATGAAGTGTTCGCAGACCCAATGGATGCCGCACGGGGTGCTGATCTTGTCACGACGGACGTCTGGACATCCATGGGCTTTGAGGCCGAAAACGAAGAACGTCTTAAAGACTTTGCTGACTGGCAGGTGGATGATGACATGATGGCGATTGCCAATCCCGGCGCGCTATTTATGCACTGCCTGCCTGCCCATCGTGGTGAAGAAGTGACTGCGAGCGTTATTGACGGATCGCAAAGCGTGGTTTGGGATGAAGCGGAAAACCGTCTGCATGTGCAGAAGGCCTTGATGGAATTTTTGTTGCTGGGTCGGGTTGACTGATCTAGTAGGGTTTTGTTTTTAACATTGAGCGGAAAGCAGCAATGAGCGATATCAAAAAAGTGGTACTGGCCTATTCGGGCGGTCTCGACACTTCGGTGATCTTGAAGTGGTTACAGGATACGTATGGATGCGAGGTCGTGACCTTTACGGCAGACCTGGGACAGGGCGAAGAACTCGAACCTGCACGTGCCAAAGCCCTGAAGCTGGGCATCAAGCCGAAGAATATTTTTATTGACGACCTGCGTGAAGAGTTTGTGCGAGATTTTGTCTTCCCGATGTTCCGTGCTAACACCGTGTACGAAGGTGAGTACCTGCTCGGCACCTCGATCGCTCGTCCCCTCATCGCCAAACGCCTCATCGAGATCGTTAACAAGACCGGTGCCGATGCCATCTGTCACGGTGCAACTGGTAAGGGTAATGACCAGGTGCGGTTCGAGCTCGGTGCTTACGCGCTGAAACCGGGCGTCAAGGTCATTGCACCGTGGCGCGAGTGGGATCTGCTGTCACGGGAAAAGCTCATGAACTACGCAGAGTCACATGGCATTCCCATCGATATGAAGCACAAGAAGGGTGGCTCTCCATATTCGATGGATGCCAATCTCCTACACATCTCCTTCGAAGGCCGTCATCTGGAAGATCCGGCTGCTGAAGCCGAAGAATCCATGTGGCGCTGGACCGTTTCGCCAGAGAAGGCGCCGAACAAGGCCGAATATATCGACATCCAGTACGTAAAGGGTGACCCGGTTGCCATCAACGGCAAGAAGATGAAGCCGCACGAGATTCTGGCGTTGCTCAACCAGCTGGGCGGCAAGCATGGTATCGGTCGTCTGGACCTCGTGGAAAACCGTTACGTTGGCATGAAGTCGCGTGGTTGTTACGAAACCCCGGGCGGTACGATTCTGCTTAAAGCGCACCGCGCTATCGAATCGATTACCCTGGATCGCGAAGTCGCCCACCTCAAGGATGATCTGATGCCGCGTTACGCCAGCCTGATCTATAACGGCTACTGGTGGAGCCCGGAACGTCGTGCGTTGCAGACGCTGATTGACCATACCCAGGAACATGTGAACGGTTCGGTACGACTGAAACTTTACAAGGGTAATGTCATCGTTGTCGGCAGGGATTCGAAACAGGACTCACTGTTTGATCCGACCATCGCCACCTTTGAAGATGATGCCGGTGCGTATGACCAGAAGGATGCCGCCGGCTTTATCAAGCTGAACGCCCTGCGTATGCGCATTGGTGCCAATCGCGATGCACGTAAAGACGCCAAGGCGAGTAAAGCACCCGTGAAAAAGGTGGGCGCCAAAAAAGCGGTGGCCAAAAAGGCGGCGGTGAAAGCTGCGCCGCGTAAAAAGGCGTAAATTATGGAAGGTACCCTGTTCGGCTTTAATGAAGAGCAAATTGCCGACTTTATGTCGACCTATGGTGTCGCAGGCTTCATTCTGTTCATGCTGTTCATCATTGCCGAGATCGCCATCAAATCTAAGGCCGGCAAACTGGGTACCGCCATCTTGTTCTTTGTTCTCGCGTTTGGCATGGTGGGTTACATGGCCAAAGGCATCATTCAGAAAATGTGGGGAATCTAATGGCTCAATACGATAATGTGTCCGTCGTCAAAGCGGCAAACGTGTACTTTGACGGTAAGTGTGTCAGCCACACCATTCAGTTTGCCGATGGCGTCAAGAAAACGGTGGGCGTTATTCTGCCCTCGTCGCTGACCTTCAATACCGGTGCTCCGGAAATCATGGAAGGTGTGGGTGGCAGCTGCCGTGTCCGTCTCAAGGGCGAAACGGAATGGAAGACTTATACCGCTGGCCAATCCTTTGATGTTCCGGGTAATTCCTCGTTTGAAATTGCCTGCGATGAACCGTATCACTACGTCTGTCACTTCGGTTAATTCTCATGCCAAGTTTCGATATCACCTCCGAAGTCGATATGCCATCGCTTAAGAATGCGGTGGATGTCGCTAATCGAAAAATCACTAATCGTTATGATTTCAAAGGTTCGGATGCGCATGCCGAGCTCAATGAAAAAGACAAAACCATCACCCTGTGTGCTGATAATGATTTTCAGCTAGACCAGATGCAGGGCATTCTGTTGCCGGAAATGACCAGCAAAAGCATTGATATCCGCTGCCTGGAGCATGGTGCCGTGCAAAAGGTGGGTGGCAACAAGGTAAAGCAGGAGCTCAAGGTTCGGGTGGGTATTGAGCAGACGACCTCTAAAAAGATCGTTTCCATGCTCAAAGACTCGAAAATGAAGGTTCAGGCTTCCATTCAGGGAGAGGCGGTGCGTGTGACCGGCGCCAAACGCGACATTCTGCAGGAAGCAATTGCCCTCGTGAAAGAGGGCATCAAGGACGTACCGTTGCAGTTTGGTAATTTCCGCGAGTAACTCCTAAGGCGCTTCGGCGCCTTTTTTCATGCCATGGCTATTACAACCGAACAGCTGCGTCGTGCATTTGCCGCAATGCCTCCAGGGGCAGTGCCTGGCCAGCCAGGTGTGGTCGAAGTGGTGGATGAACCTGTGCCACCGGAGATCCGACAGCGATTAGATGCGGGCCGTCGACCTGCGGCGGTGCTTGTGCCTATTTTACAGGCCGCACCGGATGCTCCGTTACGTTTGTTACTGACGCAGCGCACAGCGCATTTGCGGGATCATGCTGGCCAAATCAGTTTTCCCGGTGGCGGGTTGGACCAAGGAGAGGGGGCCATTGCCGGTGCGCTACGAGAAGCCTGGGAGGAAATTGGCCTGCCGCCGGAGCGGGTTGATCCCTTTGGCCAGATGCCTCAATACCTGACAGGCACCGGTTTTACGGTCTCTCCCGTGCTCGGGTTTGTGCAAACCCCGGTAGTGCTGACACCCCAGGCTGATGAAGTCGCCGAGATTTTTGAGGTACCGCTCGATTTCGTACTGGACCCACGAAACTTTCGACAGGAAACCCGGTTTTATCGAGGTGCCTGGCGATCATTCAAAGCCGTGCCCTGGGGAGGGCGTTATATCTGGGGGGCAACCGCCGGGATGCTGGCGCAGCTGGCTAGCATTGTGCACCGTACTTCAGAACATGCTTAACCGGATGAGCTGCAAAAGATTGCAAAATCTCCAGTTGAATTATGTTATCTTGGAAGCAAATAGCGATAGCCGGTGCCATTGTGGTTCCGGTATCGGCATGAAATAACAGGCTTGTAGATCTATGAAACTCGTTGTACTGATTCTTGCGCTCGTCATTGAACAGGTTCGCCCATTGCCCTATGCCCGTTTGGTCGGTCAGCCGCTGACCCGCCTTGCGAACTGGGTTGAGAGCGTCTTTGATTCGGGCAACCGTCAGCATGGTTTTCTGGCGTGGTTGCTGGTTGTTGGTGGCGGTGTGCTGCTCGCTACGCTGCTCGACGCCATCCTTTCCGGTATCAACGTGTTGTTGGGGTTGGCCTTTGGTGTGCTGGTGTTGTATCTCACACTCGGTTTTCGCCAGTTCAGCCATTCCTTCACGGAAGTGAACGAAGCGCTGCAGGCAGATGACGTTCCGGCAGCCCGTAAGGCCATGAAGGCCTGGAATAGCGAATGCCCGGACAATGCCAGTTCAGATGAAATTGCGCGCCTTGCGATCGAGACCGGTGTTCTAGCCTCCCATCGCCATGTGTTTGGTGTGCTTGCCTGGTTTGTAGTGTTTGGCCCGGTGGGTGCCGTGTTCTATCGACTGACCGCATTCCTGGCGACGCATTGGAACGGCAGCGACCGCAAGGATGAAGAGCTTGTGGGTGAGCATGCGGCTGAAGAAGTGCAGGTGAAACGTCGCCAGTTCGGTGCCTTTGCCCGGCAGGCCTTTGCACTGGTGGACTGGTTGCCGGCCCGCATGACGGCCGTGGCCTTTGCCATCGTGGGTAACTTTGAAGATGCCATCTACTGCTGGCGTGAACAGGCCAAAACCTGGCGTGATCATACCGCCGGCGTGATTGTTGCCGCGGGTGCGGGCGCATTAGGCGTTAAGCTGGGCGGAGCGCTTAGCCATTCGCCGGTTATTGAAGATGATGCTGCCGTTTCAGACCGTCCTGAAATTGGGGTGGGTGATGAAGCGACACCGGCCATTTTGCCGTCAGCCATTGGTTTGGTCTGGCGCGCTTTGATTTTGTGGGTGATACTACTCGCAGTTGTTGGACTCGCCGCTTGGGTGGGTATTTGATTCATTAAAACCAGTATAGGTTGGGAGACAGAAGCATGAGCAGAGACGTTGTTGTACTGAGTGCAGTTCGTTCGGCCATCGGCGCTTTTGGTGGTTCGTTGGCAGACATGGAGCCGTGTGAGCTGGCCGGCACCGTCATGAAGGAAGCCGTATCCCGTTCCGGTGTAGATCCTCTGGCGATCAACTACGTGACGGTGGGCACCACGATGCCGACGGATTCGCGTTATGCCTATGTTTCCCGCGTTGCTTCCATCCAGGCAGGTTTGTCGATGGATTCCGTTGCCATGCAGGTGAGCCGTCTGTGCGCCTCTGGTCTGCAGGGTATTGTCACCACGGCCCAGAACATTATGCTCGGCGATGCCGATTACGGCATCGGTGGCGGCGTTGAAGTGATGTCCAAGGCCAGCTATATGCTGCCGGCACTGCGTACCGGTGCCCGCATGGGTGACACCAAGGCCATCGATAGTATGGTTGCCGTGCTAACCGACCCGTTTGGTGTCGGTCACATGGGTATTACCGCCGAAAACCTGGCTGCCAAGCATGGCATTACCCGTGAAGCACAGGATGCCTTCGCCGTTGAATCGCAGCGTCGCGCAGCCGCAGCGATCGAAGCCGGTCACTTCAAGTCGCAAATCGTGCCGATCGTCAAACAAACCCGTAAGGGTGAAGTGGTGTTCGATACGGACGAACATGTCAAACCGGGGACCACGCTGGAATCACTGGCCAAGATGAAGCCGGCGTTCAAGAAAGAAAACGGTACCGTTACTGCCGGTAACGCCTCGGGTATCAATGATGGTGCCGCATTCTTTGTCCTGGCAGATGCTGCGACAGCCGTTAAGGCTGGCCAGAAGCCGCTGGCTCGTATCGTCTCCTACGCCGTTGCCGGTGTGCCGAACCATGAGATGGGTGAAGGCCCGATCCCGGCGACCCAGCTGGCACTCAAGAAAGCCGGTCTGAAGCTGGACCAGATGGACGTCATCGAGTCGAATGAGGCTTTTGCGGCCCAGGCGCTCTCTGTGATGAAGGTTCTAGGTCTGGATCCGGCCAAGACTAACCCGAACGGTGGTGCGATTGCACTGGGTCACCCGGTGGGTTGCTCGGGCGCATTCATCGCGACCAAGGCCGTGTACGAACTCAACCGCATCGGTGGCAAGTACGCACTGGTCACCATGTGTATCGGTGGCGGCCAGGGTATTGCCGTGATCTTCGAGCGCTGCTAATTCGGTAATGCTTGAACAGAAACCGCTCCCGGGGAACCCCGGGGGCGGTTTTTTTATGCTCGGTTGTTTCTTTCCTGCAGTAGGCGACGCAGAAGTTGCAGTCGCACCTCTGTCGCGTTACCGGACTCGACAGTTGCACGTAGGGCGCAGCCGGGGTCCTGATCGTGCCGGCAATCACGGAAGCGGCAATCACCCAGATGCGGCCTGAATTCGGGAAACGCCAGCAAGATGTCTTCGTCGCTCAAGTGCGATAACCCGAACACCTGCAAGCCCGGTACATCAATCACAGTGGTGTCGCCATTCAGTTGATAAGCCTGAACGGTCGTTGTCGTGTGGCGGCCCGTGTCAAGAAAACGGGAGATGTCACCGATAGTGGCCTTGGCGTCTGGCACCAGCGCATTGATGAGCGATGATTTGCCCATGCCGGATTGGCCGGTCAGTACCGTGCTTCGCCCAGCGATCTGCTGTTGCAGCAGATCCATGCCAAGCGCCGTCAGCGTGGAGGTTTGCAGGACAGTGATACCAATACGTTTAAAGGACGCTAGTAACGCTTCGGCAGACGGTAACAGATCCGTGAGATCCGCTTTGTTGAGTAGCACTGTGAAGTCGATTTCTTCAGCGGCACAAGCCACCTGACAACGCGACAGCAGTTCAGGGTCGAAAGAAGGCTCGGTGGCCACAACAAACCAGACCTGATCCACATTGGCGGCGATGGCCTTGTCCTTGAACTGATCGGATCGACGAAACAGATTACGGCGCGGTTCGATGCGTTCGATAACGGCCTGGGGTTGGCTGACATCACCGGAATTACCCAGATCCGTTAAATGAACAACATCATTAACGGCGACTTCATGTTTTTTGCCCCGTGCGATGGCGTGCCAGAGTGCCCCCCCAGCATCACGGGCAACATAGTGACGGCCATGGCTGGCAATGATGTGGGCACTGAATGTCTGGCTCATACGCGTCTTAACGCTTTATGAGCCTGCATTTCGAGATGACGGATACGCAAGGCTGCCGGTGGGTGGCTGTCGTGAAACAGGGAATAGAGGGTGTCGGGCGTTAATGTGGCGGCGTTCTCACGGTACATGGTAATCAGTGCCTGAATCAGTGCCTGTGCATTGCTGTTCTGTGCGGCATAGGCATCCGCTTCGTATTCGTGTTGACGTGAGAGGGCGTTGCTCAATGGGGTCAGTGGTAGCAGACAGAGTGGCATAGTCAGGCTGAAAAGGGCCAGAGCGGTAGCCGGGTTGGCATCATTAACGCCGAGTCC
>JACCDV010380405.1_pt1 | contig 24619 bp, 29 predicted proteins | sample 7446131 | NCBI WGS metagenome assembly JACCDV01 (sample SAMN15323448, study PRJNA562643) | freshwater metagenome | isolation source: river surface water | place: USA:Blue River Watershed | collected 2017-08-17
CGTCTTCAATAAGTTTACTTGCACCTTTAATGTTGTAAGCAAGTTCTCGTTTTAGAAGTTCAGAAATAATAAATGGTTTGAACAACTCAAGTGCCATGTGTTTTGGAAGTCCACACTGGTTTAGTTTAAGTTCTGGACCCACAACGATAACTGAACGTCCAGAGTAGTCTACACGTTTACCAAGTAGGTTCTGTCTGAAAATACCTCTTTTACCTTTTAGGTTATCAGCAAGAGATTTTAGTGCTCGTCTTTGTGACTGATTAAGAGCACTTGTTGCTGAGCCGTGTCTAATTGAATTGTCGATAAGTGCATCAACCGCTTCTTGTAGAATTCTTTTCTCGTTTCGAAGAATAACATCTGGAGCAGAAATTTCTTTCAATTTCTTTAGACGGTTGTTTCGGTTTATAACTCTTCGGTATAGGTCGTTCACATCAGAAGTAGCGTATCTTCCTCCATCAAGTGGAACCATCGGTCGAAGCGCTGGTGGAATAACTGGAATAGATGTTAGGAACATCCACTCTGGTCTGATATTTGAAGCAATCATTGAACTAATAACACTGATTCTTTTGTTTATCTTTCCGATCTCCAAACTTCCTGCTTTTTCTAGTTCAGTGTTTAGTTGCGAAAGAAGTTTGTTAAGGTCAATCTTTTTGAAAATATTGTAAATCGCTTCAGCACCAATACTTGCTTCGAACATTGTTCCGTATTTCATTCCAAAGTTGTAGTACTCAACTTCATCTAGAACCTTTCCTTCCTGAATAGAATCAATGTCTCGCTTTGCCTCGAGTAGCATTTCTTTTAGTTTCTCTCTAGTTTTCTCATCTTGAAGTGATTTTACTTTAGATTTGTATTCTGAATCCAAATCTTTCAAGTATCTTGTTCTGTCTTCTTCAGATACTTTTGTAATTATGTATCCAGCAAAGTAAACAACCTTTTCAATATCAGCAACTGGAATACCAAGAATAAGAGAGATTCTACTTGGCATAGATTTTAGGAACCAGATGTGAGAAACAACAGTCGCAAGTTCAATGTGACCCATTCTCTCTCTTCTTACAATTGATCGTGTGATTTCAACTCCACATTTTTCACAAACAATTCCCTTGTATCTTATTCCTCGGTATTTTCCACAGTAACACTCATAGTCTTTATCTGGACCGAAGATTTTTTCATCAAACAAACCGTTTTTCTCTGATCTTTGTGTTCTATAGTTGATAGTTTCTGGTTTCGTAACCTCACCGAAAGACCACTCCTTGATTCGCTCAGGCGAAGCCAGTTTCAGTGCTATTGTTTCGAAATCATTTGTATCTGTATTTGTTCTTGTTTTCATATGTTTATATTAGACTATATATTTTTAATTAAATCCTAAAGGATTTAATTAAACGATTTGTTTATGACCATCTAATAATTCCTTCGACCCTCTTTTTATCTGAACATCTAGCGCTAGTCCTCTAAGGTTGTTTAGAAGCACGTTAAATGATGCAGGAATGTTTAACTGAGTAATAGGTAGACCTTTCACGATTGCGTCGAAAGCTGCTGAACGTCCCACAATATCGTCTGACTTGATAGTTAGAATTTCTTGTAGAGTGTGCGCTGCTCCATGACCCAAAAGTGCCCATACTTCCATTTCTCCAAATCTCTGACCTCCGTTTTGAGCCTTTCCTCCAAGTGGTTGTTGAGTAATAAGGGAGTATGGTCCGATAGATCGCATGTGAATCTTGTCTTCTACCATGTGGTGCAGTTTCAAGATATACATATAACCCACCGCAATGTCTTGTGCGAAAGCCTCTCCAGTTCGTCCATCAAAAAGTTTCATCTTTCCAGTTTCTGAAAAGCCTGCCTTAACAAGTTCCTCTTTGATTTCATCACCAGTAGCTCCTGCGAAAGGAGGAACGATAGCTTGGTAGCCAAGTGTGTTTGCAGCAAGACCCAAGTGTAGTTCCAAAATCTGACCAATGTTCATACGTGATGGCACTCCAAGCGGTGTCAAAATAACATCGATAGGTGTTCCATCTACCATGTATGGCATATCTTCCTCTGGAAGAATTTTTGAAATAACTCCTTTGTTTCCGTGTCGTCCGGCAAGTTTATCTCCAACTGATACGTTTCTTAGTTGTGCAACTTCAATATGGATTCTCTTTATGATTCCAGAATCTAGTTTGTCACCTTTCTCTCTTGAGAAAACTTGAACCTTAACAACTCTTCCTCTTTTACCTCCTTCCATTCTCTTTGAAGTATCTTTGATATCGTGAGCTTTCTCTCCGAATAGTGATCTTAGTAGTCTTTCTTCTGGAGTAAGTTGTGTCTCACCCTTTGGAGTGATTTTACCGACAAGAATATCTCCCGGTCGCACTTCTGCTCCAACCCTAACAACACCGTCCTCTGCTAGATTTTTTAGTTTTGCTTCACCAACGTTTGGAATATCGCAAGTTGTAACTTCTGGTCCAAGTTTTGTATCTCGAACGTTAACAACGAACTCATCGATGTGAATTGATGTAAATTTACTGTCTTTGATAACTCTTTCAGAAAGAATAATCGCATCTTCGTAGTTACTTCCAGACCATGACATGAAGGCTACCAACATGTTCTGACCAATAGCAGCTTGCCCATCCTTACTTGAAGAAGTATCAGCCAATACTTGTCCTTTCTTTACTTTGTCTCCAACATCAACAGATGGTCTTTGGTGGAATGCAGTAAATCCATTCGTTCGTGAGAACTTTACTAGCTTATGTTCTATATCTTTACCTTTACTATTTTTGATTATAATCTTATCTCCATCTGCGTGTGTAACTGTTCCATCTTCTGGAGCAATAAGTAGTCTTCCGGCATCTTTAATACCGTCAGCTTCCATACCTGTTGCAACTAGAGGAACTTCAGGAACGATACAAGGTGTTGCTTGTTTCTGCATGTTCGATGCCATCAGTGCTCGGTTTGCTTCGTCGTGGTTTAGGAAAGGAATCATTGAAGTCGCAATAGAAAATGCTTGGTTTGTAGCAACATCAATAAAATCAACTTTGTCTCGAGAAATAGTTCCTGGCTCTCCTTCAATTCTCACTTCAACATCTTCAGCAAGAATCTTTCCAGATTCATCTATTGGAGTTGCAGCGTGAGCAATAGCGTAACCTTCTTCCTCAGAAGCATTAAGGTAAACTATTTCAGAAGTTACTTTTCCATTTTTAACTTTTGCGTATGGAGTTTCGATCATTCCAAAACTGTTGATTCTTGCATAGATAGCAAGACGAAGAACAAGACCGATGTTCGGACCTTCTGGTGTATGAATAGGACAGATTCTTCCGTAGTGAGAAGTGTGAACGTCACGAACTTCGAAACCTGCTCGAGTTCTGTTTAGACCTCCTGGTCCAAGAGCTGAAAGTGTTCGAAGGTGCTCGATTTCTGCAACTGGATTTTCCTGAAGCATGAACTGTGAAAGCTGGTTTGTTGTGAAAAATTCTTTGATTCTAGCTTGTAGAGGTCTAGGTGCAACAAACTGTACAGGAAGTGTTACATCTGTCTCTATTGTAGACATTTTGTTTTGGATATTTCTCTTTATCTGTGCAATACCCTTTCGGATGTTTTGCTGGAACAACTCTCCTACGAATCTAACTCGTCTTGAACCTAGGTGATCAATATCGTCCTCGATTGCGTTTGGTGTGTTGTTAAGTTTTGCAACGTGAGAAATGATAACAACAACGTCTGCTACAGAGATAGTTTTTCTCTTTAGCTCTTTGTCATCCATTCCTAGACCAAATCTTTTATTAAATCGATGTCTTCCTACTGGTGAAAGATCGTATCTTTCTGCGTCGAAAATAGAGTTAACGAATTCCTTTGCGTTTTCTGCAGTTGCCAGATCACCATCTCTTAGTCTTTTGTGGATGTCTATATATGCCTCATCTACAGTTTTTGTGTGATCCTTAAGTAGTGTCTTTTCGATTGAGTTTCGTGCGAATTCATCACCTTTAAATAGTGCCTTGATTTCCTCGTCGTCTTTTACTCCAAGCACTCTAAGTAGTGTTGTTGCAGCAAACTTTCGCTTTCGGTCGATTCTTACTGAAATAACCCCCTCACTGTCTGACTCAATTTCTACCCATGCACCTCGAGAAGGAATGATTTTAGCTCCAAAAAACTTTCGTCCTTTGATTTCTGTAGCCGTAAAGAACACTCCGTAAGAACGTGCTAGCTGTGGAACAATAATTCTTTCAATACCAGATATAATGAATGTTCCATGGCTTGTCATTAGAGGAAAATCTGCCATGAAAATCTCTTGTTCCTTTTCTGTACCAAGAATATGATTCTTTAGTCTAACTCTAGCTTTAAGAGGGGCTTCGTATGAAAGTTTGTTGTCCTTTGCATAGTACTCATCATACTTTGGCTCTGACAACTCGAAACCTGTGAAATCCAAAGTGAATTTCTTTCCTGAGAAGTCTTTTATTGAAGAAAACTCCTCAAACACCTCTTTCAGACCCTTTTCAATAAGCATCTTGAAAGACTCCAGTTGTGGCTCAACGAAGTTTGGTGTTGGGATTAGTGGTTCCTTGAAACGACTGAAAAACTTTTGTGGACGAGCAGTTTTTGATTTTTGCATAAAAAATAATATTTAACCCCAAACATTAATAATTCAAACATTTATAAACCAAACGAAACGAACCATCCCCCTCTGGATGGCTATTTGGAAACTCTTAACCTGTTAGCGATTGAAATGCAAAATAGTTATAGAACTATTAAAACCCCAATAAATTCTACTAAACCCTAGATTCTATCTTGCCCCTGCCGAAACTCAATCATGTGAAGCAATTAAGAGTATATGTCAATGGTTATATTTTGTCAACAAAAGTCAACAAACTTATCCACATCCTATTAACATCATGTTTGACTTGGCAGTCCTAAAACCTCTATTTTTTACCCAAACTTAGGATTCTTTTAAAATGCGCCTCGGAAACTGGCTGGACTGACAGTCTACTGCCCTGCTGAGCCAAAACTATACCCTTTAACTCAGGATCGAACTTTATCTGAGCTAGTGTAACTATATTTTTAAACTTATGGTCAAAAGTAAGATCAACACAAATCCAGGTTGGACTTTCCTTTTTTGACTTTGGGTCAAAGTGTTCATCGTTTTTATCGAAGGCCGTCATATCTGCGTGTGGCTTACCCACCACCTTTGCACAACCTACTACTCCCATAGGTTCCTGACTAGAGTGGTAAAACAGAACCCCATCACCGTCCAACATTTTGTCACGCATAAAGTTCCTTGCCTGGTAATTTCTAATACCAGTCCAAGGAACTCCTTGATTCTTCTTTGCTAACTTCTTACTATCCCTTTCAAATTGGTCTATCGAGTAGCAATCCGCCTCACTTTTCACCAGCCAGTAACTTTTCAATTTAGTAATGCATTTTATAAATAATACCGGATACAATTGCTAGAGAAATTAAACTCTGAGCTGAGTTTATTGCAACAAGTTTCCAACTTTTTCTCTCCCATATTGCAGCGTTTGCAAATATTGGCAGACTAAATCCAAGCCAAACTATAAATACTATTCTGAATAATCCCGCATAAGAGAAAACCAGTAGTTGAGGGATCATATAGTAGAATACTCCAGCAATTAGAACATTGGAAAGAAAATTTGCGAACATCGGCTTTGCCATTCCCATATTCTTATATTTTTCATTACTTGCTGGATTAAAATCCATTAGTCTTGCCCATTCTTTTCCGAAAAGAACAGTAAACCACAATGCCCCGAAAACAAATATTGCTGCTGCAGATAATAATATTGTTAACATAAATTGTTTATTTACTTAATAATTGCTAATAAACTGATATTAATTTTTAACTTCTGTAAATACTACACCACTTGGCATTGCAAACTTTGATAAATCCCCACTCCAAGGCTGACAGTCATAATCTCCTATTTGCTCAGCATTCCAACTATATTGTCCTGAGGTTCCTGTTGATGTAGATCCGCCTGCTGTAGTACCAACTTTAGCCTTAAAACCTTTACCTGGCATCATACTTGACCATGTATACATATAACCACCTGTTGAAATAAATTCACTGTCAACTTTCATACCAGCAACTGTTGTATTAAATGTTCCACGAATATTAGTTCCATTTACGTATACTGTGCCCTTGCTGTCCATTCCTTCTACTGACTGATCTACACTACACACATACGAACCGCCTTGTTTAAGAAAAGCATCAAAAGACATTTTCTTTCCAGAATTTTGCTCTGTCGGAGCAGAAGGGTTTGGTTCGCCTACTGCAATCGAATTTGTATCTTTCACAGATTCACTTGTGCCCCGCATTGCATAATACGCACCCCCCAGAACCACAACGACTCCAACCACAATAGCTATTACTTTATTGCTCATATTTTTAAGCTAATTTTAATACCTCTATTATACTCCTTCTACTTTGATTTAAAAGTAACTACTTTTTCCAACCTTCTTTCAATAAAAGTGCTAGTTTATTAGAGCTACCACCTCTGTTGTATTCACCCACCTTACCGTCAGAGCAAATTACCCTGTGGCAAGGAACAGTTTTGTCATAATTTGCTTTCATTATACTTCCCACGGCCCGCGATGCCCCAGGACTACCAGCATATTTCGCCACCTCAGCATAAGACATGGTTTTTCCTTTTGGTATTCTTCTCACTACATCCTTAACCAGCTCTGTAAATGTTTTAACTTTTATCCGCACACCAAATTTACCTTTGTTTTTTTGCTCGTCGTATATTTTACTATTTATATTCATATTTATATTAAATAATTAAATTTATACATATTAGAATTTTAAAACAGAGCTAAGGCAAAATTGGTGTGCGGATGAATTTCTAACGGGGTTATAACTTTCTACTATCGTACGCCCAATGCAAAACTGCTTGCCTCTGTTTTCTTCGACAAGAAAAGTCCACTGGTGTGCAGTTTAGAGTTATTTGGGCAATGTGTCGTCGTATTGCTCGCCAACGCTTTATCTGTCTTTCATCATCCTCGCTTCTACGACCCATATAGTAACGACAGTACCACTCAAACCAACCTCGTGGATCTTGCTCATTTATCCAACCTTTTTTTTGCCATACGGATAGTGGCTGGCTAGCATTAACACCGAAAAAGTTTATTTTTGGATCGTGCCTTTCCTTGCATAGTCTTGCTTTCTTCCACCAATCTTTAGGGTATTCGTCTGTCTCTGCCACATCAGTCATATATTTTCCTCCAAATACTCCGAGATCTAGCATTTCTTTGGGAGTTAGCTCTGGCTTAAAGTCTTTGTGAAAATTTTTACCAACGGGTTCCGTTAAAGTGTACTCATAACCCTTCTGCATTTTGTTTTTTACTTTTATTGTTTTCATCCCGTTTGAGATAGGAAATCTTCGATTTCCGTATTAAACTTTTCATATTTGTGTTTATCACAACATATTACATTATAAAATATCCATTTCAAAACTAACTACCAATCTCTTACGGGATTCATTTTATTATCTCAAAAATTTTGTTTTTTACACTTCCTCCTCTGACTAAAGTCACCTGTGATTGAGACACTTCAAAGTATTCAGCGAGCGCTTTGACCACAGCATTATTTGCCTTACCGCCTACCGGAGGCTCCTTTACTGACACTTTATATATATCCATTTCCTTTTCCAAACCCAAATCAAGTGTTGCCTGTGTTTGCCTTTCGACACTTTGTTTCTTTGAACTTGGTTTTACTTTTACTACTATTCGCATCTTAAATAACTTTAAAAGCTAAACTAATTTTATCCCTTTCATAAATTCCTTCCTTCTTTCTTATATCCTTCTTCAAGCACACTAGATAGCCCTTTGATTTTTTATGAGGAAAAAGTGAAGTGTCCCACTCAGTCTTGCCTAACTTTGCGGAAACTTTTATCATTCCCTTTCCGTACTTTTTCTTAATTTCTTCACTAGTTTTCACGGGGACATTTACAAAGTGCCATCCGCCAACTCCTGGCCATAACCAAACCTCAGTCTTAAATGTATATATTTTTACCATTACTATTTTACTATCCCTTGTAGTACAGGGTACACTCTCGCAGCTATTTTTGCATAGCCCGTGTCATTTGGATGGATAGCGTCAGCCATATATTCATTTTTTGTAATAAGTCCATCTAAGACATTTGAAACGTATGCGGAGCCTGTTTTTTCTGCCAACTCTTCAAACCTTTCATCAAACTTGTCGTTAATTATTCCTCCACGCACACCAAGAAGCAGAACTACAGCACCACGACTCTGAATATCTTTTATAATTTTCTCAAGATTACTAAAAGTAGTGTCTATTGGAACTTTCTGCAGATAGTCATTGCCACCAAGAAGAAGCATAACTACTTTTGGCTTGTACTTATCAAGCTCACTTAACCTTTTTAGTCCATTCGCAGTTGTATTGCCAGATACTCCTAGGTTTACAATAGGTTTACCTAGCCTCCTAGAAAGAACTCCAACTAAGTTTGTGTTATCACTTGTTGCACCGACACCGGCAATTAAACTATCTCCAAAAGCAACTATATCTGTTCCACTAGAAGGATAATTTTTTATCTGCGTACTGCCAATAAAAAACAAAAAATATATTCCGAGCAAAATAACCAAACTTCCAATATACAGAAATTTTTTATTCATTAAATAATTTTAACACAAATTAAATCTTGTTGACTCGTAATTTTTCTGGAACATATCGGAACCCGCGTAGAGGTGAGAGCGAAGAAAAATTTCAGCAGAAATTTATTCTGTTTCCAGAAAAGTTATGAGGAGAAAAAGATTTAATATTTCCTTATTACTCCCTTAACAATCGCCGCAATCTTCAAATCATAAGTAGGATAAATAGGAGCGTAGTTTTTGTTTGCCGGTTTTAGATAAACAGTAGTTCCTTTCTTTTTGAAATACTTCATAGTCCAGCCACCATCTACTTCGGCGATAACTATATCTCCGTCTTTAGGATCTCCTCGTCTTTCTACCAACACCAAATCGCCTTCACGAATTCCTTCATCTATCATTGAATCCCCTTTTACTTCCAAAAGATATGTGGAGTTTTTATTTCTACCAATTAGGTATTCATCAAGGTTAAGTGACTCCGTGTTGTCCTGGTCTACAGTCGTAGGAATACCAGCCTCTACAAGTCCTAATAGTGGGGTTTCACCAAATATTTTAAGTGGAGTTAGTTTGCCGTTACTATCTTTGTCCAAAACCTCGTCTTCAACTAGTTTGTTTATAAGTTTATAAACTGCGTTTTTAGACTTGAAGCCTACAAGAGACATGATTTCCTTGTATCCAGGCATTCTTCTGTTTGTTCTATAGAATGCCAATATTTTGTCGCGATATGATGAGTATTTTTCTGTAGACATATTTACTAATATTTACGCTAGTGATAATGATCTAAATGACCAAACACTTCTACTTCTTTTTAAGTTCGCAAGTCTTGTAAGGATCTGCTTGTGCTCACGAGCCTCACGAGAGTATGAAAGTCCTCTAACTATCTTTCTATCAATTATATCATTTAAATTGTTTAATTGTGCCCGCAATGTTCTCTCTAAGTTTAATTGTGTCATATATTAATGTGATTATTTTAATAATTTTTAAACCCTGGTTTTGTTATGTGTTTAGTATAAGTGAACTCGGGTTCACCCGTCAATTAGTAACCAAATATAACTGTGGAAAAGTCTTCAGATAGTAAATTCTGCCGTATTCCACTACTTGACATATATAGAATAGTGTGCTAAGATGATAGTTAAGGAGTGACACCGTATGCCCAGCATCGCCAGTCATCGTCAGTTCCATTTTGGACGCTCAACCGGTTTCCAGACGGGGGTCACCCCGATCTCGGAAAGCGAACTGCGGATGGGCCGTCGCCCACACGAGACCGCCTCTGCCGCACGAGCCCACCTGCTCAACGGTGGTCGGAAACTCGGTTCGTGGAGCCCGGACGGCTCCAACGAACGCGTCGTCGTCCAGCGCTGAAGTGCACAGTCCTGGGTCCCCATCGTTTGGGGACCGAGGGCTTTTTCTTTTTATAAAAACAAAACCTCGCATTTCTGCGAGGTTTTGTTTTACCTATCTATTTTTTATTTTCTCAATTCTTTTCTGCAACTTACTTATCTTTTTACTTTTCTGCTCTTCTTTCTTATCTTCTCTTTTTTCTTTTTTATCTTCCCACTTTTCTTTATTCTTTTCTTTATTTTCTACTTTTCTTTCTGACTTCCAGTTGTTATATGCATCTATTGTTGCATTAGCAAAGTCTAGTCCTGTCAAAGCTTTTCCGTTTACAACTAGAACCCAGTGATAATCAGATGACATTTGTACCCAATCCCCTAGTTTTTTCTCCTCCACTTTATAAACTCCATCAGCAAGGTTTGAAAATGTGTACACTCCATTTGCATCTGTAGTTACTGTTTGCGCAACAGGCATACTTTTCTTTTTACCCCACCACCAGAAATTACCTCCATAAAGTTTCATTGTAAATCCAGCAATTCCAGCTTCACCACCATCTCTTTTAAAGTTTGTATTTGCATCGTTATAAGCTACACCAGAGATTGAACCTAATCCAGGTGTTGGTGTAGGAGGAGTAGGTGTTCCAGGATTAATTACAGACAATGTTTGACATGTTCCATTTACTGCGCTGTTGAATTGGTCACCAGAATATTTTGCTTGGAGGTATAGTGTTCCAACTGTGTTGAACTGTATCGAGTTAGACTGTGCAACAGTACCGTTTGTAACTGTTTTTACTCCAGCGTCTACCTTGTCAGCTGTACATGCGTTGTTTGTGTAAACTCCGTATGAAACTGTTCCCGTAGCGTTTGCTGTGACACCTGTAAGTAATGCTGTCTGAAAAACACTTGTACCAACTAGAACTGTTGAACTAGAAAGTGTTGAGTTTAGACCACTAGAAACTGATGTCGCTTGAAGACTAACACAGTTACTTGTTGTTGATGCGTAAACATCACCTTGTCCTCCATAAAAAACTCTATATGAAAGACCATTACTTCCAACAGTTGTTGTAGATGAATCAGCTACACCTGAAGCTAGTAAAACTCCAGACTGAGTCGAAGCTGTTCCTGAACATGTTGTGTTTGGATACAAACTGAAGTCCACAGTACCTAATGCTACTGGACCAGTAGTAGAAGCCACCGTTGTTTGAGCTCGTACTGCAGTTCCAATACTTGCTGTTGTTATTGATGCATTGCTACCGTTTTTAATTTGAGTGTCTATAGTAGGTACTGTTGCTGCAAAAGCTGTAGAAAATGTGAAGGCATAAGCCATTACAACCAGTGCAGTCAGCATGACCGACATAGAAATGTTTGAAAATACTAATCTTTTTGTTTTCATCCCGTTTGAAATAGGAGATTATTTATGTGTTTATAACTCCTTAATTAATAATTAAACTTATTTGATTTTGGTAATATTAATCTCCGTGTATTTCTTACGGGATTAAACTGATTAGTACAGAAAAGTCCGTACTGCCATTTTAGACGACAGTACGGACCCTTCATTACAAACAAATATAATTGACCTAGGCCAATATTTGTTACCTAGATTAGTTTGATTTTATTACCTTACTGCACCTGTTGTCATCATAGCTGGAAAACCTTGTGTAGAAACAGTGTAACCTGCTGCCCCCATCATAGGCATAGTCTTGTAGTACATATGGCCATACCCACCTCCGTACATTTGTGCCTTCAGTTCTCCAAACTTCATTCCTATAGAGAAAATCCAAGTAATAATAATTATTCCAAGCAACCATCTTAGTAAATTGTTACCTCTGTAGCCACACATATTTCCACATTGACCACATCGTCCATCCCCAGAACCACAAACTTCGCACATATTTTTTTCTGACATTTTTATTTTTTATCTGCACACCAATTCTACTATTGACTTCGTCGTACACTTTAGTGCGATAGTAGATTTGGTGTGCGGATGAATTAATTATTAAATTATATGAAAATATTATATCACATAAATGTATCTAGTATTTATATTTTATGCAAAACGACGCCCCGACACTTAGTGTGTCGAGGCGTTTGGGCTGGAGTCATCCACGTACTCGTGGAAAAGAGGTCGGTGCCTCTCCAGAAATTCTGCCGAAAACTTGGTCAGCAGGTTCTGTAGTAATGAAAGCCACCACCTTCGACTACACGCGTACTGGTAGGCCTCGGTGTCTGTCTCCCCTGACAAAACCATGCCGGCTACAACACTCTCGAGGTACTTTAACTCGAGCCGAATCCTGACGATGACTCGATCTCTATCCACTTCTGACCAGAACTGACTAACAACGGCCTTTGGTAGTGCTTTGGGAATCTCGGGCACCTGTCACCTCTCTGGTTTATATAACAACAAAGTAGAAAATATGTCAAACCAAAAACTTAACCGTTTGTTCGACTTGGTCGCGGAGCTTTGCCTTTTACTTTTGGTTTTATGCCCATACTCTTCCCACTTTTTTTCGAACCCCTATTTAATGTATTGAAACTATTTTTTTGCATACACAAATTATAGCATTAATATTTTTGTTGTAACAAAAAGGCAGTGCTTGTCAGCACCGCCTTCTGCACATCTTGACGACAGACTAGGAACTCTACTTCACGTCCGGAAGCCGAACCTTGTACGGGTCACCGACGACGTTGTAGTTCTGCCTGGGCAAACTGCGAGCAGCCCTCTCGCGGTACAGAACGTATATAACCCCCGATAGGACACAGACCCCTTGAAGGACGATCACTATCTTCGCCCACGAGGGCAACACGTACCACAGACCCGAAATGATCGGGCCGGCCGACGAAGCGAGATTGACGTAGAGTCCCATGCCACACCCCCACAGTATTTACCCACAAACAGGAATTAAAATCAAACTACTTAAACGTATTAAAAATCGAATCTAGTTCCGCTTTCATGCCTTCGGGAATTTTTTCTATTATCTTTTCGTAACCGAAAAGTGTGTAGGCATGCGACTCATCGTCCAAAACAGACTCATGGTAACCACCAAGCGAAGAAAGCCATTCTTTTATTTTGCTCAAGTCATACTTTTGCAAAACTTCGTCCACCATTTTCCTGTATTCTGGTTTTGTGTAGTAGAAACCGTGTGCAGTTTCGTGACTTAAAGTATTTTGTACTTTATCTGAATCTAGTTCCCCAGAAAGTCCTATGATATAGAACGGGTGCGCCATGTCTCTAAAATGTTCTAGGAAAACTTTTTCTTCTGCACTCAGTGGGTCAAACTTTCCTTCTAGAAATGGAGTAAGTATATGCGAAGGAATATTGAACCCCGACCAGTCGGTGTAGTATGTAAAACCTCCCCTAGTATCTGCGTACCATTTTTTGTATTCATCTAGCGTGAAAAACTTTCCCCGAAACTCTGGCGACTCGTAGTGTTCCTGAAACCGCAAAAAAGTCGAAGCCAAGTCCGTCTGGTCTTCAAACCGAAGTAGATATATATTTTCTGCAATAGTACTTTTCTCAATTTTCATATTTATATCACAAATTCACAACTCTTATGTTCAAGGCCTTTCAAAAACTTTTCACAGAACACTTCTCTTTCTTCCCCCTTCATTAAATCCGGAGCAAAAATTTTAATATTAAATGGAAAAAGTTCAAATGAGATTTCTTTTTCTTTGAATTCTACACCAACACCCAAACCAACTGTAGTGTTTCCGAAATTCTGGTCGAAAACAAAGTTTCCAAGAGAATAAAATATTGCCTTGCCTTTATACACCTCCATATTTTCTACAACGTGTGGATGGTGACCGAAAATAACATCTGCACCACTATCGATAAGTTTGTGTGCTATAGCCTTTTGATTTGCATTGTTTGTCAGCAGGTATTCTGTACCCCAGTGAATATTTACAACCACCAAGTCATTTTCAGTTTTTAATTTTTTTACTAGTGGATAAAAATTTGAAAGTGGAACAGTCTGCACTGTCTCATCCATACCTACAAATGCTACTTTTTTACCAGCGATTTCTTTTACTAAATAACTTTTCTCAAGTTCACTATCACCGACATATTCTATTCCCACCTTAAACAGAGCCTGTTTTGTACTTTCAAAACCAACTTTGTAACAGTCATAACTGTGATTGTTAGCGAGTGATACCATATTTACCCCTATACTTTTAAGTCTATCGGGTGTATCGGAAGCAAACTGAAAGTTATAAGCTTTTTGCTGACACTTAGACCTGTCCATGGTTACTATTGGCCCTTCGAGGTTTACCAGAAAAACATCAAAACCTTTCAACTCCTTCAAATCTTTCTTTATATACTCGAGTGGATCCCGTCCTTTATTCTCGATAATATTTCTAACACCACGGTCAAACATTACGTCACCGAAGTTTAGAATCTTTACAGAACTTTTTGGAAAAATAATTTCTTTTGCCTTTTCACCTAAATAGTATCCATCTCCCCAGTTTGGTAAAAACAAAACTAATCCAACAATTAAAATCAAAAAAATCGTTAAGAGTTTTTTCATACATTAATTCTACCATACGAACAACACTGCACCGGGAAACCCGATGCAGTGTTTTGTTTGATAAATCCCGGAGGGCTGGTTACTTCTTCCTATCGTGTCGTTCACACCTTTGACGAGTGAAGTCACGAAATAGTAACCCTAGAGAAATTTCATCCCCACAGGTCAGACACTTGCCGTAAGTGCCCTGTTTTCTTTCGGTCTCAGCGGTCTCAAACCTACGAAGTGCCTGCTCCACCTCTTCTCTTTCTTCCCTCGCACCCTCGTATTTGCACGCCTTAAGGTGCGCCACCTCGATTCTGAGAGCTTCGATTCTCCCCGACAAATACTTCTGAATTTCTCTGTCCCTTCCAGTCTGAGGCTTGGCCAATTGGCCCTCCCTTCCTTTAGGAATACTACAATAAAAAATAAACTGGTCAACTAAAGAAATAGTCTAGCAAGTCGGATTTTCAAATAATTCGGTTTCTTCTTCTTTTTCATTAGAAAATTATAAACTGGTGCAAGGGAAGTCGTGTTACAGTCGTGGAATGCGTCCAATATATCATCAAGTTCCCCACGCTTAAGCTCTCTTTTTAAATAGTCTACGTCAGGACATTTGTCCTCCGCTTTCAAATCTTCAATATGTGACACGATAGTTTCTTCTTTTACTCCACGTGCTTTTGCAATATCTTTAAGTGGTATTTGGTTTTCTAGCATCTCCAAAGTTATTTCGTGTGTACTTTTTTTGAGTTCCTTCTCTTTCTTTTTGATTCGAACTTTCTCTTCGGGTTCGATTTTTTTTATCCAAGCATTTTGGGCTTCTAGTATTTTAGAACGCGGCAAGTTTTTCAGATCCTCTACCGCATCTACTGAAAGTTCTCTGAACTTTTTATCCATTTCGAGGACTTCTGGGTCAACTAAAAGAGACATGTCGTTGAAACCAAGTAACTTCATGCCTTCGAGTGAACGTACACGAGAAAGCGCAACGTAACCCATGCCTTTTACAAAAGATTTTGAAAGATCCACCTCCATGCTATCTAGCGACATTCCCTGACTTTTGTGAACTGTTATTGCCCAAGCCAAACGCAGTGGATACTGGTTTATCTCTGCTTTTACTTTTCCCTCCTCTTCAATTTTCCAAGACTGGGTAACTACAGATATTTCCATGCCACTGTTGGTTAGTACAACCGGCTCACCAAAAGAGTTGAACTCTTTGACCACCCCCAAAGTTCCATTAACATACAAACCTTCTGGATGGTTTTTTGTAAACATGACTTTTGCACCAACTTTTAGTTCCAGTTCTTCTGGTGACAAACAACTTTTCTTTAAGGTCTCTGAAAGTCCGCCTGAGCCTTTGCTTGTCATGTAAAACTTTTTAGATGTTCCTGGGATCAGGTCTAGATGTTTTTTGTTTACAACATCTACATCTATGTTGTGGGTGTATAGCCTTGTAGAGTTTCCAGACTGATCCGAAAGAACATTTATCCGAGACTTTAAAAGTTCTATGGTGTGTGAGGTGACTCTGTTTTCTCGAATCTGGTTGAGTATAGAAAGATATGTATTGTCTTTTTGTCTGTGCTGTTCCTCCAAATAACAGATAGTAAACTGTGAGGCCAGAAAACTTTGTGACTTATATGCAAATTCTGACTCAACTGTTTGTCCAAATGGCTCATCTGAAAATGTTCTATGGTTTCCTGTACGAGTAACTGGTGGCAACTGAAAAAAATCTCCACACAAAATAATTTGCATCCCTCCGAAAGGTTTTTCGTTGTGTTTCATCTGACGACAAATCCAATCGATAAGGTCTAGTCTGTAGTTGTGTAGCATTGAGACCTCATCAATAACCAAAACTTTTGTTTTCTCAAACCTTTTATATAGGTACTGTCGCTCCATTAGGTCGTCTATGTCGTAATCTGTTAGCGTGTCACGTATTCCAAGTCCTGACCATGAGTGAATAGTCATACCGCCGATATGCGTTGCCGCGATACCAGTAGAAGCTGTTACAGCAACATCAACTGCATGTTCACGTAAATATTTTATATATTCGTTTATTACATAGGTTTTTCCTGAACCAGCTGGTCCAGTAATAAAAACATTCTTACCCAACTTTAAAATATCCAGTGCCTCAGATTGCAACATCACAACATTGTAACAGATTAAAAATAATCAAAACAATTTTAGTATTTTTATACTTGACAAATACACTGAATATGCTATAATTATTATCGGAGGGCATCAACAACATGCCGAGGAAGATTCAGGACATGGAACGTCGTGTGGGCAAGGGCTTCGCAGACAGACAGAATGCTGTCGTACTCACGATTGGTGAGTATAAGCTCACGCGCCGAGCTGTGAACAAGAAACTCGAGTGTGGGTACACACCCGCTGTCTCTCGTCTCAACAAGGTGGTGAAGAGACACTACTCGTCGTTCAAGTCCGTCGCTGCAATGGCAAGGGCGGTCAAGTGCTGGGATCTCGAGTCATTCAAGCATGTGGGTGACGTGACGGTATACGTCTTCATGTGCGTGATGAAGTACGCAAAGCTCGATCCCGACGCGTGGCTCGACAGCGACTACACAATCGCCACCACCTGCAGAAACCACAAGAAGAAAGCGAGGAAGAAACTCAAGAAGCGCTAGTCGACGGGAACAGCAGTTCCCCAACCGACAAACGGGCCGTGAACCGAAAGGAACACGGCCCTTTGATATTATTGAATTGTTTATTTGACATAATACTATATTTACTATATAGTATTATCGGATGGCTAAGGAGGCCACATGACTCGCGAAAAGAAGGAAGACCTCAAGTACGAAGCGAGGATGCAGGAAGCTTGGGCCCGAGGTTTTATGGAGGGCACAGTAGCTCGCATCGAAATTCTCAGAGCGACTGAGGAAAGAAGGAGAAAGAATGCAAAAGCCCGGCTCAAGACCCAAGAGGTCGACGAGCTTCAGCCCGCGTAAGCGGCAGACGAACTCTGCTGCACACGCGGGTTTTTCTGTTATACAAATTATTCAAATGGCTATTGACAATAAGTGTTTAGTGTGATAGTAAGTAACACAGGAGAAGCCAATGTCGAGACAGCAGCCCAGACGAATCGAAGTAAGACGCGACGCACCACCGGAAGAAGTGGCGGAAGAAATGGGATTGGGGTACGACCTCGAACTCGTTCGAATCGCACTTCAAGGACCTGCTGCCTTCGCCGTCGAAGGAGGTCGTGGTCGCATTCATGCAGACATGTCACTGAAGGAGTTTCTCGGGTTACTGCCCGGAGACGCCAGGAGACGGTTTGTGGAGTTCTACGCACCACTCTACATCGACAAGAACCACAGCGTTTCTGTCTAGAAACGCTCACCCCCGCCTGCAGAAGATCCCCTCTTCCGCGGGCGGTTATAGTTTACTTTGATTTTTTACCTAGCTTCCACTTTTCAATTTCAGCATGATTACCAGACAGCAATACACGAGGCACTTTGTATTTTTTACCAAGATACTCAAAAACTTCAGGCCGAGTGTATGAGTCATGTGAAGACACTCTAGTTTCTTCTAGTGAATTAAAATTTCCTAGTACCCCTTCAACTTGTCGACTAACACAGTCGAGCACAACCATCGCAGAAAGCTCACCGCCAGTTAAGACATATGGTCCCACAGAAATCTCTTCCGCCGCATAACCTTTCTGGAAAACTTTTTTGACTCTGGCATCTATCCCCTCGTATCTACCACAAACTAGAATCAGATCTGTAATTGCAGTTTTACTTTTCTTTGCTATTTTTTTTGCATACTCTGTTGTGAACTGTTTTCCGCCTGGAGAAAAGAAAATTATTTTTGCCTTACCTTTATTATTTTTACTGCCAACTTTCTTTAATGCCTTTTCGATAGCTTTTATAACAGGAAGTGCTTGGATAACCATACCTGGTCCACCACTGTATGGTTTTTGATCTATTCTTTTCCATTTATCATCTGAATAGTCGCGAGGATTGTAGAAACTAACTTTAATTTTTTTGTCTTCGATGCCACGGCCAATAATCGACTCGTTTAGATACGAGTCGAACGCGCCAGGAAACAATGTAACAATATGAAAATTCATTTATATTTTATAACATAAAAAGCATCCTTTATCAAGGATGCTTTTTATGTTTAAATTGATTTGAAAGTTATAAATTCAGATCACTCATAGCGTCGTCCAGAGATTTAGTAGCGCTACTACTTTTCACCTCCCCCATCATTCCAGCTGGTTCGTTTATCTTCAAGTTTACTCTAGCGTTGTTTTTCATTCCCACAACCCTAAGTAATGTTCGAATCGCTTTTGCAGTGTTACCCTCGCGACCAATTATTTTACCCATTTCATCCTTGTTTACATCCAAAGTCATTAGAACACCCATCTCATCTACAGTTCTATTTATTTTTACATCATCAGGATTTTCAACAAGAGCTTTTACGACAAATTCCAAAAATTTTACATCAGTTTCCATAGTTTCAATCAGTTAATTGTAATTCTTCTACCTGTATATTTTATTAACAAATAGACACTCAGTCAAACAAGTTGTTCAACAAATATTTATGCTGCAGGAGTTTCAGTAGGAGCTTCCGCATCTGATGTCACTGGACTCTCTGACTTTGTTTCCTCTACCACAACCTCTGGAGCTGAAACTTCTGGAGCAGGAGCAGACTCAACTGGAGCTGAAGCCGGAGTAGCTGCTGGTGCAGGAGCTTCTGCAGGAACTTCTTTAACAATAGCTTTTTTAAGTGGCAATACATTAACTTTCTTACCAGTTACGATTTTCTTATCAATAAGTAGGTTATTTACTGTTCCAGAAAGTTGAGCTCCCTTCGATACCCAGTAAGTGATTCTGTCAGCTTTGAATTCAGACTTCTCTCCTCTTCTAGCGTCGTAAGAACCTAGGTTTTCTAGATATTTACCACTTTTTGTAGAGTTTTTTGAGTCAGTCAAAACTAGACGAAATGATGGCTCGTGCTTTCTTCCTACTCTTTGTAATCGTATTTTTAACATAGGCAATATACTAACAGAACAGGCTCAAATGGTCAAATAGAATAAGATTTGCTAGTATATGGCTACTTATGAAAAAGGACTCCCTAATAGGGCCAATTAGCGTCAACACAAAAGGTGTTGGTTTCTTTGACCCTAACCCAGAAGAAAAAAATAGAGAAAATAATATTGAGATTCAGCCTCAATTCGTAAACCGGGCATTGCACGGAGACACTGTTGAAATAGAACTTACAGGTGAAAAAATAAAAAACAGAATACAAGGCAAAGTTATCCGAGTTATTGAACGTGCAAAAGATGAGTTCGTGGGTGTAATAAAGAAAAAAGACGGCAAAACTTTTGTTATGCCAGACGACCAAAGACTATATGTAGATATTTTCTTACCAGAAACCGCAAACGTAAATGAGGAGGAAAAAGTTTTAGTGAAAATCGTAGACTGGGACACTCTAACAGGAGAAGTGTTGAAAGTTATTGGACACAAAGGTGAAAACAATACCGAAATGGAATCCATTGTTTTGGAAAAAGGTTTTCGTATTGAATTCCCTCACTCTGTTGAAGTCGAAGCAGAAAAAATAAAAAACGAATACAAGAATGGCTTTGCAGAAGAAGTCAAAAACAGACGTGACATGCGTGGAGTAACCACAATGACCATAGACCCTTTTGACGCCAAAGACTTTGACGATGCTATTTCTTTTGTAGACCTTGGCTCTGACCAGTATGAAATCGGTGTCCACATTGCAGACGTATCTCACTTTGTTACTCCAGGAACAGAATTAGATCGTGAATCAGAAAAAAGAGGTCTTTCCGTCTACCTTGTAGACAGAACTATCCCAATGCTTCCAGAAATTCTCTCAAACGACCTGTGCTCCCTAAACCCTAACGAGGATAAATTTACTTTCTCTGCAGTATTTAAGCTTAACGGCGATGGTGAAGTGTTGGAAGAATGGTTTGGAAGAACAGTCATTCACTCAGACAAAAGATTTACATACGAAGACGCTAACGATGTGATACTTGGAAAACAAGACAGACCATACCAGGTAGAGCTTCGCAAACTAAATGAAATCGCTAAAAAATTAGAAAAGAAAAAATCTCAAAACGGTGCGATGGTTTTTGAAACTGAAGAAGTTAAATTTATACTGGACGAAAAAGGTAAACCGATAAGTGTATATAAAAAATCTAGACTAGACACTCACAAGCTTGTTGAGGAATACATGCTTCTGGCAAACCGTGCAGTGGCGAAACATATTTTCATGTCACAAAGTAAAGACATCAAAAAGAAAGGTTCTCAATCTGTATACAGAATCCACCCTACTCCAGACAAAGACAGAATCCAAAACCTAGCAGTGTTTCTAAAAGCTATGGGATTTGAGCTAAACAACAAAGAAGGTAGTGTGACTTCTCGGGACTTGAACAAACTACTCTCTGAAGTAAAAGGAACTCCAAACGAGGAGCTTATAAACACTGCAGTCATCCGAAGTATGGCAAAAGCAACTTACTCTACAAAAAACATTGGCCACTTCTCACTTGCATTTGCATACTACACACACTTTACTTCACCTATCCGAAGATACCCTGACGTTTTGGTGCACAGATTTCTAGAACGAGAACTAAAAGGTGGAAAAATAGAAGTCGATGAATACACAAAGTTTGAAAGAATCTGTTTAGCATCTTCTGAACTTGAGAAAAAAGCTTCTGAAGCAGAAAGAGCAAGTATCAAGTACAAACAGGTTGAATACATGATGGAACACATCGGCGAAACATTTGAAGGTTCTATAACTGGTGCTGTTGAATGGGGCATCTATATAGAAGAAGTAGATACAAAATGTGAAGGTATGGTTAAAATCCGCGACCTCGGCGATGACTTCTTCTCACTCGATGAGAAAAACTACACTATCAAAGGCGAAAAATCAGGAAAGAAATTTACTCTGGGAGATAAAATAAAATTCAAAGTTGTTGGAGCAGATATGGAAAAAAGAGTTTTGGATTACGCAATGGTAGAATAATTAAACTTGTTCACAACTACCTTACTCTTGACTTGCATTATTTATATATTGTGTTATAATTATATACGGAGGACGGTCGATGACCATTGGACAAGTTAAACAATGGGCTCGTGTAGTCCCATTGTCTTTTCAAGAGAAGTACGAGGATGCAGTCGAAAAACTGCGAAAGAAAGAGTTTGTTAAGTGGCTCATAATTCTCACCCTTTCCAGAAAGGAGAAGGTGGAGAGAGCCAAATCACACGCTCTGCAGATCGCAGCAGCCGACGACGTCTACTACCAGTACAAGAAATGCCTGTTCGGATGCACCAAGGTATGGGTGTACACGGAGAGACACTTTCAGTACAAACTAGTGTTCTGGGACTCGGTTCACTTTCAGAACCCTCTATCGGAACGTCCACGGTTCAGGAACAACGGAAAGATTAGACTGAACTTCAGGGATAATCCTATCCCCTTCAGCGATCCAACCAAGACCGCATCGTACCTCGAAATCGAGAAGACTATCTAGACCCCAACGCAAGAGGCCAGCAGCCACGCGCGTCTGGGGTCTCTTTGTATATAACTCTTATTTCGCCACCGCTACTGCTTCTTCAAAAGCAACTGACAGTAGTTTCGATCCTCCGCCAGAACCCATAGTCACACCGTAAAGTATCCCCGCTCGAGACATTGTCTCTCTGTTGTGAGTTATAACAATAAGCTGTGAATACTTTGAAAGATTTTCAATCATATCTGCATACTTTTTAGAGTTTGCTTCGTCTAGCGCCGCGTCTGTTTCATCTAGAATAATAAATGGTGGTGGGTTTACCTGTGAAATAGCGAAAAGTAGCGCGATAGAAGTCAGAGCCCTTTCACCACCAGAAAGCATCATAAGACCCTTCACTTTTTTCTTTGGAAGAGATACTTCGATTTCAATTCCTTCGAGACTAGCGTCCTCGGATGTTAAGGAATCAACGTCGGGGAGAGTGCCATCTTCATCCTCTAGTAGCAGATCTGTATCTTTACGCTTTTTCACGGGTGCGGATACTTCAAGTTTTGCTTCCCCTCCACCAAACATCATTGCAAAATACTCTTTGAACTGACTGTTTATTTTTTCTACGCCATTTTTAAACTCCGTACTGAGTTTTACATCAAGGTCTGCAATAAGTACTCCGAGAGAGGTTGCGGAATTTTCCAAATCTGTAAGTTCTTTTGCTAGGAAGTTATCTCGCTCAGTTGCGTCTGTATACTCTTTCATTATCTCAGCACCTCCACCTCCACCAGAATCCTCTAGTCGGATTTTTATTTTCTCTATTCTTTTCCTCCTCTCTTCTTGGGTGTGTCTGTCTTCGTTAAAGCTATCTACATGAACTGTGTTGAACTGCAAAATATGTGTTCCTAGCAGCACTCCAAGTTCTGTGAGTTCTCGTTTGAAATCTTCCTTAACTAATCGTAGGTTTTCTTCATGCATAGCAATGTCATGAAGTTTAGAACGGACCTCTTGCGACTCGGCCATTATTCTAAACACTGCTTTCTCAGCATCACGGTTAGAATCTTTTTCTCTTTCAATTTCTGTTTTTAACTTACTGTATTCACCAGATAATTCATTCTCTTCTCTGTTTACTTTTTCTAGTTTCGCTTCAAGTTCCTTTTTAGAAACCTGTAGATTATCAATATCTTTTTGCACATCAGCAATAAGTGACATTTCTACTTTGTCTTTGTTGTAGTCAATAAAGTCGGTTACTAGACCAAAAACCTCATCCAGAGCCCTTACCAAAGCACCCATGTCGTTTGTTTCTTTTGCTATTTTCACCCTTTCTTCAATTTTTACAGAAAGTTCTTCTACTGAAACTAGCGTAACTGTTTTGTGCTCCATTGAACGCGCGACTTCTTCTTGTTTACGAACCATTTTCACAAGAGAGTTTATTTCCCCATCTAGTCTGCCGAAGTTTCTGAATAATTCATCCTTTTCATCCCTAGCTTTATGTAAATCATTTTCTAAAGTAATAAGTCTATCTGACAAACCATCTTTGTCTTTTGCATTTTCTAGAATAGTTTTAGCTTTATGCAATTCATGCTCCAACTCCTTTTCCTTGTGTGACAACGGGGCTTTTTCACCTGAAAGTTTTTCTTCTGTTGTTTTTATATAGTGATCTTCACGTTTACAGTATTCAAGCGCCTCTTTCTGCAACTCATCCTTCATTTGTATTGCTTTCTCAACTTTCTCAACTTGTTTTTTTAAAAACTTTATATGAGGCATTATTTCTCTTCGTAGAGATTCGACTTTTTCAATATTCTCTTTTGTTTTCTCAAGTTTTCTTTGGCTTTCTACTTTTTTGTACTGATACATTTTAAGTCCTAGCGCATCTTCTATCATATTCTTTCTCTCTTTTGGACTAGAGTTAAGTATTCTATCAGCCTCCCCTTGTGAAATAATATGATGTCCTGATGAGCCAATGTGCGCAGAAGCCAAAAGTTCAACAACATCCTTCAATCGTACTTGAGAACCGTTTATCAAATATTCGTTTACAGAATCACGATGAACAACACGTTCAATTGTTACAGTCTCAAAATCTACAGGCAAAAACTTTGTAGTATTATCAAAAACAATTTTAACACTAGCTCTGTTAGCTCGTGGCAAGTCCCCAGCACCGTTAAAAATCATATCTTCACCTTTTTTACCACGCAAACTTTTTATAGATTGCTCACCAAGCACAAAACGAAAAGCTTCAGCAACGTTGGACTTTCCAGAACCGTTCGGCCCGACTATCGCAGAAACTTTTGTGTTAAAAGAGAGTTCGCTTTTTTTAGCGAAAGATTTAAAACCGTTGAGTTCTATACTTTTCAAATACATTTCTTTTTATTATAGCAAAATGGAAAAAATTTTCCTTTATGCTATATTAACTGCGGAGAATGTTCATGGCCAGGACAAGCGGTGCGTTCGAAGCGTCAGTAGTAGAAGTGGCGTGGGAACGTTGCCTCGCCAGAAAACACCAAACACTGACCGGTTTTCCTTGCGTACTTTGCGAGCACGAAGTCCGACTCCAGTTCCTCAAGATCCCAGAAAGACCGATCCCTGCAAACCATGGAAACCCGGTCCTTACCAGGATCGAAAACCATCTTCTCGCAAGAAGGTAACAAAGGAGTGTACGTGCCCAGAACAACAGAAGAGCGCATTTACTACCTGGCAGTCAGGAGGTGCAAGAGAACTCACCCGCAACTGTTCTC
>JACCDV010124457.1_pt1 | contig 24567 bp, 4 predicted proteins | sample 7446131 | NCBI WGS metagenome assembly JACCDV01 (sample SAMN15323448, study PRJNA562643) | freshwater metagenome | isolation source: river surface water | place: USA:Blue River Watershed | collected 2017-08-17
ACTTGCAACTTAAGAATAGGGCCACTTTGCATCTTCCTTCTCAACCTCGACTCCAATGATTTACTGCTCATCTATAGCGATTCTCTTGGTAACTTCATCCTTAACAAGCTCATTGACCTTCTCCCATGAGAAAGATATCTCTTGCTCAGATTTTTTGATCCTATAAAATGATAAATGTTGAGGGCTAATTTGGTTCTTATATTCAATATTCAAGGCGTTGCATATGGATTGTTGGAGATCTTTGAATGAAATAGACTTTGTTATTGATATCGAGAATGGTTCTTGATTATTGAGAAGCAAAAACCATTTATTGATATTATTTTTGTTGAAATCAGGCTCAGCATTGATATAAAAGATAACTGCAGCTTAGTTAACAACTTGACCCATAATCTTAGCCTACAATGTAATTCCTGATGCTGACTGGCGGCATAATTTTATTCTTAGATCTTATGCAGTTGATTTCTTTTTCACCACGTAGCCGGACTTGAGACTCAACTGGATTTTATCAATCGATATCTTGTTGGTTAAGCTAAGACTCTTTAGAAGCTCTTATAAGATTTACTTAAATGTAGTTTCATGAGTCTGGAAGGGTACGATGTAAAGACCTGAGGGAACATCCATCTAATATTCAGAATCCAGGCGGATATTAAAGTAGTTATAGTTGGCTGGAATAAAGGCAGAGGAATCATAGAGAGGCGATTCAAGCTCGTAAGGTTCTTAAACTTTCATGTAATAAGTATGATGATAAATACAAATAAATTTGTAGCACAAAAAGTGTAGGAAGAGAGTAGAAAGACTAAAAAAAATTCTGAATAATCAATGTGGCAAAATATTTTTTGAATAAGGAATGATGCTTTAACCTGATTTTAGTTAAATAATAAATGATTTGAAGCTTTAAATTAGTTTTAAATACTTTATTTTGTTAGATAATTACATTAAAAAAAATCAATGAGATGATGCATAAAATTGTCAATTCCTATATCACCTCAAATTCAATAATCAACGTTAGTTTTTAAGTTTTTAAAAGACTTCTTTCATAAGAATATACCCGCGGCGCTCTTATATCCTCACCAACAAATAAATTATCGTAGTTATATATGTTTTGATTGGCCTTTATTGATGTAAGAGTTCTAATTTAGTCATAAATATAGTTTTATAGCTTAGAATTCGATGGTTAAGAAAGGGAAATGATAATATAACCATTTTTGACAGCTTTTGTGGGTTTATTTGTCCGATTCTATTTCTCTAAAAACGTTTTTTCGACATTCTGTGAGCATATTTGGCTATTATTTATTGCTTTAATTTAGTGAAGAAATGCTTTGCGAATTTGCGATAATAAACAGAATGTAATTTGGATTGAAATAGATAGATTCTTTTATGTTCATATGACTCTGTTATTGTTCGATTAGTGGTTTACAAAGATTATAGATCAATAACTCGATAGCAAACTTATCGCTTGTACTTTATCCCTTTCTGTTTAGTACGTTCAAGTTTTAATAATCTCTCCTCTATTGTCTATTTTTTATTACTTTCTGGTAACATACTCAATATTTTCACTTTGCTTTCACTTTTTTTCTTTTTGTAACTTAACTCCAGCAATCTATCTACTTATCCCTTTATGTTGGTTGAAAACAGGAGTTTTTACTATTTCATTCAAAGATTAATTATCAATTTATTATTATTGAAAGTTATTATAAAAAAGTAAAAACTATTCATAAATATATTTTGCTTGCTTTCATGCAAGCATTTTGTTGGTCAATCGCAAGAAATGTCCCTTTAATATACCTGAAGATGAATACTTACAATTGAATATTCAATCATTTCATAGCTTTGGCCTGATTGCTGACAAAATCTCACTATTATCTTATCCTTTATTTGCTATTTTGTTCGATAGTCTAATGTTACTGAAGGGATTGACTAAATTGCAGGATTATAATGTCTCTATCTCCTTTACTAGGCTAATTTCAATACCTCTGTCTGGAGAGCAATAATATTCTTGATCACATATCAATTATTTGATTTATTTTTATGAAAATACTTTGTTGTCTTTACTGTTGAATATGTATGTCTTGCCGTTAATATTTGCCTATCGAACTATGATGTCTTTGGAATCAGATTAACCAAAAGTCTATTGAATATTTTGCGCTAAGTATGCACAGCCATTTGCTAAAGAACAGTCGACTACTTTCCCTATCCCAGTTTTTTATCTTTAGTGTAGAGCAGCCAATGTTCCTGTGATTCCTAAAGAAGCAGATACGAAGTCTGCCATAAAATTAGAAGGAAACTGATATTCACCTATTTTGTTCAGAATAGGTATGATTCCACCAACTGATAGATAATTAAGGTCATGGCCAGGTCGAAGAGCACGTTCCCCAGTTTGTCCATACCCACTCACCCTTAGCAAAACTATCTTTTTGTTTATTTCATACAATTAATTTGGACCAAGTTTTAGCTTTTATAAAACCCCAGGACGATATGGATCAATGAGAACATCAGCATTCATTAGCAGCTTTTTCACTACTTCGAATTGTTATTTGTCTTTTAAGTTGATGGTGATGCATTTTTTATTGCGATTTAAGATGTTTTTATTGATGGGCATTGAAACAGGGGCGGATTATGCCCTTGCGACTAGGATTACTTCTGCCCCTTGGTCTGCAAAGTACATGCCACAGAATACACTTGGGGCAAGTCCTTAGAACTATACCACTTTTAGATTCATATGATATTATTATATCGTTTAGATATTCTGCATATCATGAATATCAGAAATCTTATGAGAAATAATTCTATTGTTAATCCAAAGATATAATTAATATAAAATTTAGTCTATTAAAAATTGACAAACAATCTTAGAAGAGCATTACATGTAGTTGTATATGCTTGGCCTTGTTACTCTCAGTCAGTGATATTGTTTTTATGATTTGCATTTAAAGATGGGAAGGGAGCCAATTTATAAAAATGTGCCAAATCTTGACATTCAAAATTTCGCATGATAAATTAAATGGCATATATCGAATAGTTTCTGTCCCAACATATAATTTCTTACTATTTATCTACCCTCAAAGGTGAAATTGGCAACAAGTCCTTTGTAGACTATCACAACTAACGCAATTTATATTCCCTCACCTGGTAAATTCTATTATTTGGTGAAAGTATCACTAAAACAAACAATAGGAAGTGCCTCATCACCCTCATCAACACTCATCTTAGAATTAGCTACGATGATCTGAAGGATACCACCTTACCCAAGAAAGAAGGTGACAGTGAAACAATCTAATTAATCAAAAGATCATTGGGATACGTATTTATTTGCTTATTTAGGTTTATGTTCAAATGCATCAAGTAATGGTGAGAGTGATCTTGGCATATTTGTTGATTGTTGAGTCAGATAGAATCAGTGAGTAGGTCTAGACTATTATTAATTAAATTAGCTATATTTACCCTGCTCTCAAGGCAGAAATTAGCTTTAATAGTAATGAAATCAACCTCACAGAATGGTTTGAACTTTATCTTACTCAACTCATCAAGGAAAAACACCCTAAAGCCTCATTCTTCCAATTCCTTGAGACTTTGAAGAACTAATGCTATATGATTGGACCATTAGAAAAGTTATTTAATAGGCTCATTTAGAATCGGGAGGTTGAGCAAGAAGAAAAATAGTATACTCAGAGTGTGTATGAAGATTCAAGATCGTAGTCTATGTCCAAAATTGTTGAGAAACGCTTTAATGATTCTTAGCTTTTACGAAAAAAGAAGAAAATTGTGAAAGATAGGTTTAAAAATAGTAGTACTCATTCTAATGAGTATATTACTCCAAGCAAATCAAAAGAGTATTTTGTCCCCTAAACCTAAAAGACTGATTTGTGGGCCACCCAATAAAGCAATTTAGAAAGCCAAAGTCAATCTTCCTCATTGAATTTTAGTAAACTGCTCAAAAAATATAAAAAGCCTCCTGTTCGAACAATCTATCATGGATCAACTAAAACTTTTGTGCCAAAATCGTCAAATATCAATAACGATAATGCTTAACTATATATTGAAAATCTTACAGCGTGTTCTTCTCTTACGAGCAATGACTCTGTGCGTTTATTTGACAACAAACGCAAATTTTCTAGCAAGCAAACAAAATCAACAGTATAGATATAAGATAAAAGTTAATTCTGTGTTCCATAAACGCCAAAGCAGTAACCTCTACGGCTCTCGATGTAGAAGAAGATGATAAATCTTGAGGGGATAAAGAAGATCTAAAGATTAAAGATATGATATTTACTCGTTAAATAAGTTAGTTAATATTAATATTTAAATTTGAATGAGAAACAAATACAATCCAAACGACTCACTCTTCTCCATATAATATAAAATTCCCTACGATAAAAGCAGCATTTAGTAGCACCTCTAAGAATCACAAGAGGAGATTAATTTTATTAAGGTCAAGTTAACCGAAGCCTATGAAAAACTTTAGCATTAAATAAAGTTTAGTACAGATTTGGAATAGCAGAATGAGTTTTTAGCCAAAAAGAACAAAGAGGTGTAAGAAAAGTATCATTATTAGAAGAAATAGAACATCAAACTCAAATAAACACTATAGGTCATACTCAAGAATAGGAAAGTTATGCAGGAAGAAACAGAGGAACTCAAGACTAATCTTCACAAAAAGGTGAATTAAAAAGATAAAATTATTTAATAGCTGCAAAAGGAAGTAAAAAACTTGAATAGTAAATATTTGAACGTTGTAAATTAACTGTAAGATAAAGCAAGATTAATAAACTAGTATAGTTAGAGATTACGAGAATAGTCGATGTTTAAGTAACAGGATAATTCGAGGGAAATAGCCCTCGCCAATAAAATGTATACTTTTATCTAACTTAGTAAAATTCTAGAGCAAGAAATTCATAGGATTACATAAGAAAAATATATTTAAGTTAATAGACTGCGCCATTAACTAAATCTTTATCAAAGAAATCCAACTTCATCCAAATAAATAAGGATAGAGTAAAGAAGATAATAGAAAAGGGAAGAAAGGAAGAGAGACTTTTCGAGAATACAGTCATCTTATAATAAAATCCCTATCAAATTTGATACAGGCACTTCTTAATGTTCTGAAACTGAGCTCAATAAAGAAAATGTTCATTCACTCCAACTCAATATTCCTAATAATTCCTTAGCAGAGTCGTCAATTGCCAAATGGAAAAGGCCTCAAAGTGTCAAAGAATCCCATCAGTAAGTAAACACAAGTATTCCAATGATGACAGTAAGTGACGATCAACAGCTTACCCAGTTTCAAATAGCTCGCAAAAAGGCCGAGCAATAGTTGTGTGCTTTATAGAAGATAAAGCGTCCTAGTAATGAGTAAAGAGACAAAATAACACGATTATAGAGATAAATATATCATTTGGATAGTGACATTGCAGGTTTAAAACGAAAGATCCGAAGAAAATATTGAATTTTTATAGAATTTATATCCAAAGTTAGGATTGTTGTATGCAAATTATATTAATATAAACAAAATGAGCCAAGAAGAGCTGTTTTAGGCAGTCCAAAGCTTCGACCAAGAAGACGCAAAATAGTTATTTGGTACCTACGTTTAAAATATCGACTCCATTGTCGATCACTAGAACGCCACCATCCTCCATGTGGCAGCCAATTACAATAACCATTAAGCTTTGAAATATTTCCTAGAAGAGTATGATAACTACAGCATGAGAGATCCTATTAAGTACTCAGCCTAAAGAAAGAAAAACTGGCTCAATAAAAAGGACAATGAAGGATTTACTGCAGTTCACTATGCAGTGTTTAGGGGTAACATTGATTTGGCAATTTTGATTGAATAACATGGGGCAGATATTTACTCAATAAATAAGCAGGGATTAACAGTCATACATATTGCAGCTCAAGGAGATTCTCCTATACTTATGGTATTCAAATTTACTATATTTAGTATTACTATCTCAATAAAGGAATGAAGATAAGTTCCTAGGATAGTAAAGGGAGCACTGCTTTACATTGGGCTTGTTACTCAGGGCAGGAAAACTCGGCATATGCTTTATTAGCCTGGGGAGCATAGATGGATAAGCAAGATTTCACTTATGGGATGACGCCATTACACTTGGCAGTAATGTCAGGAAATGGAAGAATTGTGAAGAAACTTCTTATGAGAGGATGTGACAGAAACATAAAGAACTATATCGGAAAACTTCCTTTAGATCTAGCTATAGAAAACGAGTATAAAAATATTACTGAAATGATCATCGATAGGCAAGGAATCTAGGAACTGTTTAATGTGAAGACTCCCTTCAGAAAAATTGGCAAGGTTACCTTCCCTTTTTACTTCTTACTGACTCTTTACCTCACCAATTATGTTCTCAACTTATCCTTTGTCCTCTTTTAGCATTTCCCCTAAAAAGGAGACTTGGCTTTTGCATATTTAGCCTTAGGTTTATTGATCGGAATCCTATTTGCAATAGTTGCAAAGAAGTAGCCTGGATATATCTGCATATAATAGACTCAAAATGACTACTAAATGCTTAAATATAATCATCCCTCAAAGATATGCTTCGATTGCATGGTATCAATGTATCTATTAAGTTACTCAAGCCTGAAAGATCAAGACATTGTTAGATCTGTAGGCGTTGTGTTAGTGTATATGACCATCACTGTCCTTGGGTGACTAATTGTATTGGCTCACAAAATTATATGTGGTTTTATCTCTTCCTAGTCGCCATGTAAACTTTCATGATCTTCACACTAATATTCGAATCCTTAAGTAACTTAACATAAATTTAGATATTTCTGATGTTGACTGGAATGACCCTTCCATCTTGGAGATAATAAGAATAATATGTATAATATACAGTTTTCTCTGTAGCTGTATCTTCCTCCTTCCTCTTTCGTAGTAAAGACACCATTCAGATATTTACTGATCGTTCAAACCAGAAATTGCCTATCCAATCAAACCACCTTCTAACGCTACGGCTTCCAATCCAAGCGTGATAATCTTTCAAGAAGTTCTAATGTCTCAGAAGTAAAATTAAATGTATGGATAGAGTTTGAAATAAAATTTGCTGATAAAGAGGAATTCAAATGCTTCATAGTAAGATATGAACGAGAACCGAACAGTCAGTACACGGCTTCAAGCAGAAAGCGAGATAAGTCCTATGAATAATTGTTACCTTATGTGCTGCGGGAACGCAAATAATATTGTATACCAAGTGGGCAGAATTAGCTGATATTTATCCACTCTTCAAACTTAAAATTTATAATAATTTATATGTAAGATAATTCTCAAGGCATAAAAAGCAAGATTATTGATGAGGCTTTAACCCCAAATATAGAGTAATAGTTGGACTTAGGTAATGTTTGAAATAGAAAGGCTGGAAAAAGGTCAAAAGATAAGATCTTGATTATCTTCTCAGGCAAGATTTGGCAAAAATAAAGACATTGAACTTAAGTAAATGCTCCAATCATATGAAGATGGAAATGACCTCACTTACGTGTCGATCTCTCCTCTTTTAAATAATAAGCTACACCACCTTCAACACTTGTTTTTAAGTTTTTTTGTCAATCAATTAGATTATAATAGTATTGGATCAAAAGGCTGCAAGCTCTTAAGTAAAGGGCAGTGGCAATTCTTAAAGATTTTATCACTTGGTTCTTCCTATTTGATTTAGAAAGTTGCTCCATCCAAAATATTGGCATCCTTCATCTTTCTAAAGCTAGATGGAAAAGATTATAAACTTTGTCGTTAAGTAGATTTGTATTGACCAGATTAAAATCAAATCAGCATGTCTGGTTTCGAAGTGATTACAAAATTATGGGTCCCTTCATTAAAACGACTGGAATTATGTATGCCTTTCTTAATGAAGCTTATAATTTCTTTTTGGCCTCTTCTTACTATACTATACTAATCATGGACTGTTAACTATAATCACTAACTTTATGTAATACTATATTAAGATAGTTCAAAATGAAATCAATTTAGATGATTGGGAATATATTAAATGTAGCAGGTTACTAAAAGCTAAATTAAAGGTTTCGCGGCTTTGATATTTCCTTATTTAATAAAGTTTTTCCAGTTATCTAAAAGAGATGGTTGTAAAATAATTTAGCAACATGAATTATCATCAAAATAGTTTAATTCTCTTGAAACGACATAACTATCTTTACCATTGATTTAGTTTACTTCCCAAGCGCTTGCTGCCTAGTCTCTCCTCGCCTTTCATTATAAGGTTTCCACTCTCGTCTTGAAAATATTCACTGCAATTCAATTTGTAGAAATTAAAGGCTTAACGACTTTGCTATATGTTGACTGGGCTATTTAAGAATAGCTCAATGCTTTCTTTGTTTCCCGTATCTCCTTCTTTTTTCTTTTAGCTTTCGATTTAATTTTGCCAGGCGGATATAAAAACCATCTTATCTTTTGCTCCATAAGTAAATCTGAAAAGCATTTCTGGCTCTCGATAAAGGCGTGCAAGCTGTTCAGTTACAGTCGCATGAGGGTAGTCCTCCCATCTCTTTATTTCGAGCTCATAGTCTTTTACTCCCTACTTTAGAAGCTTATAGGTTAATGAATCAGAGTTCAAGTTGTTAATTAATTTCACTAACCCGAGAATTAGTTTGTCTAAGGTGAAAAAGATAAAGGCGTCCTGTTGAAAGATCTTTCTAAGGTATTCTTCGAGGCTTTTCTGTTATTTTATTTTGTGGATTAAAACGGCCAAAAACTATGAGTAAAGAATTGGCTAATCTTTTGCAAGAGCCTTTGCCCTTCCAAATCGTTGATAGATTGTTAAAAGATACCTTAAGAAGAAATAGCACTGCTTTGTTCCAATAAAGGTCTCCTACTAAGGCCCCTAGAATGGAAAGGGAAGCTCTTCAACATTAGTGGGCTCTACTTCTTATTAGATTAAATCATGGAATTCTTCAGCTAGATCTTTGTATGCCCTTTTAGAATTTCTCGGTTAATTAAGAAGCTCATTGGGAAACTCAGCCTATACTATTCTTCCCTCAATCGACTGCAATATTCCCATGTGTCTTTGCAGTTTGCGATTGATGGAAAGTTTCATCATTTTGAATACCATTAACTCAAGCAATGATTTCTTTTGAGTGTGAAAGAGAATGACTTCAAGTACATCATTCAAAAGGCCTGAATCTGCAAAGTCCAAGAGAAATAAGACCTAATTGTTGGGAGAGCAAGGATATAAGCCTTAAGGACGTTTTTCGAATTATATCCTCTTCTCAGGAATTAGCTGTTGGGTTGTTATATTATCAAATGAATTCAGCACGTAATTTCTACTGCGCTGCAGTGACTCACGGTCTTCGATCTGTGGAGTAACCCCGTGACCTTTTTCTAGCAAGACCTCCCGTTTTCTTAACTAGATCTCCTTTTACCATCGTGCAGGGCAATTAAACTTCTTATCATTTTTACAAAAGTAAAAACATCGATAGTCCAAACTTTTGTAGAAATTTTTGCTGGCTATTTCTTAGCAGGTTTTTTAGAATTTTACTCTACATCTTGTCAACTCCATCAATTTTTGCTTAAGACGAGGTATGACTATAATTTTGGCAACTTAGGCATTAGGGTTCCGCATCATAATATTGACCACTTCACCTGTATAGATATTGTTCAAGATTCTTTGCACCAAGGGATTAGTAAGACGCTTAGTTTTCTATATTATCTTAATTGCAGCTTGCAGAGAAACAAGGTTTGAATCGATTTCGTATTTCTACTATTCATTCCTAAGGAGCTGCTCTTCAAACTCATTTTTCCTTGTGATTAAGAAGTTGCCTTATGTACCAAGAGGCACAGAGACACATACCCGGTTGAGAGTAGATTCTAAAGGATTATTGGCCCAGTTGCGCCCCCAGTTAGCATATCCATCAGGAATAAGAATATAGCTGTTTCCAATCTGTTAGACAGGGTACTTCTGATCAACAAGCTCATTCAAAGAAGCAAAGATAGTAACTTTACGCCTTTTGGACTACAGTTCTTCTGCGTATTGGTAGAGCATGTTAAAGGCAGATACATCGGTGAGATAGATTGGTTCAATCATGCTTTTGAATTCCTTCAGATTTATTATGCATCTTCTATAGAGATAAATGATTTTGCCTATCTATTTACTTCTTTCATGCTTTTACAATCGAACCAAAAATTAATGCTCGGATAATTATTCTATTTGAATGTTCTTTACGACTGGGGGTGGAGCTGGGATTGATTCTTCGGTCCGAAGCCAAGTCAATACAACATCTAATACGCATAATGAATTAGGATTTTCTAGAGCGAGTTTGCGCACTCTCTCAAGCGACGTAGAGTTACTATCTGAAGGAGTAAAGTCCTTGAGCAGGCAGCGATTCAAATCTTCAAGGAGCTAAGGTGTTTAAGAAATGATGAGCTTCAAGATTTTCAAAAATGCTGATATGGAGTGAGGTGCACCTCTTGGCGAGTCGCGCCAGGCAAACAGCAGTTATTTGAAATGATCGTATATATCTTTATTTTGTATTTGCGAGAATAGGGAGGCTGAGTGCTTATGGAATTGTTGGGCGGTGAGCATTGTTTATAATTAAATTATAAGCGATGGCAAATCCATCATCTCTCGAAAGGTCGATTAGAATGAATAATCCTTGCAATTGATTTATTAGTAAATTAGAAATGCTTTTAAAAATGGCTCTATGTTCACTCACCATTAATATCGCTTTTAGTGCTTGTAGTGGCTATTGTGTAACATGTCTCGATCAAAATTCGATTATTGGTAGAATGACGTGTACATCTTGCCATGATTAGAATTTCCTATATCAATCGCAATGCCTCGACTGTGATCAATGCGATACATATGGAGCATGCGATCAATGCCAAAAAAGATAAGCAAAAAATACAAACTAAGATCGTTCTATTATTATCTTCACAACTATCATTTGCGCAGTATTTTTGTCTGGCTTAGGAATTGTCCTTTACTGTAAATATTGCACTTATCCCGTTTCTAACGAATAAGTCGAAAGAAATGCTTCTCAAGTCACCATGCTAGAGCTAGTTCTACCCGAAAATTTAGAGTGGTCTAGAGGAGATAAAGCAATTAGTGACAGTTAAAGTTGCGCCATATGCTTATAAATAAACGTGAGTAGTTAGACAAAGTGCCACCATCTATATCATGCGAATTGCATATGGTAGTGGAGTAGAAAACGTGAATAGGTTTGCCCTCTATGTAAATCCAAAGCGATTAGCCCAGTCAAGTATTTTTGTTCAAAGTGTTCCATCAACTTTATTGAAATAAATGTATCAGTGATGTCGAAAATCATGGAGGATAGCAAATGGAAGACATGCTCTTACTGCAAACTATTAAGTAGCGATTTATATTCATGATATTAGTTCTCCTTCTTAAATTATCAAATATAAATAGTAAATAGTTTTTGATAAAATGTTTTTTTAAAGGTCCTTCCTTTTTTAACGAAATTATATTAATGATCTATTTTCATTATGCTGTTTATATTGATTTTAAAATTCTATTGAATGGAATAGAAACAGTCGTCGTTAAAAGATTTCTAAGTCCTCTGCAAGCTCGGAGAAGGAGCCTTTGGGCAAGTCTTCAAGGTCAAACGTAAGGCTGACGGCAAATAATACGCACTGAAAAAAGTAACTCACCATTTACTCAGATAAGAATTGCCTCTATGAAACAAAAGGAGAAATAAAACGCATTGAATGAGGTGAGAATTTTAGCCTCATACAACCACGAGTTCATTATTGGATTCAAGGAAGCTTTTTATGAGTAGACCTCCGAAACTCTATGTGTTGTTATGGAATTCGCTGCTGGCGGAGACATTCTCAAAATCAATCAGAGTCATCTAAAGACACACACTAAATACAAATAGGAATAGATTTGGACTGCTTTGGTGCACATGACGACAGGACTGAAATCGTTACACGATAAGAAAATTCTTCACAGAGACTTGAAGTGTGCTAATGTCTTCGTCACAATTGATAGGAAGTACAAGCTGGGAGACCTCAATGTTTCTAAAGTGCTCAAAAAGGATTTTGCCTGCACCCAAACAGGAACACCATACTATGCGAGTCCAGAGGTTTGGAAGGACCAGCCTTATGGAGTAAAAAGTGATATGTGGTCATTAGGATGTGTGCTTTATGAAATGGCAGCTTTGAAACCACCATTTACTGCTCACGATTTGTCAGGTCTTTACAAAAAAGTTTGTGCTGGGGTTTTCGAAAGAATTCCCATGGCATATTCAAGCGATTTACAGTCAGTTATAAGTTCTCTTCTGAAACTTGACCCCAAAAAGAGACCAGATGTTGATTAGCTGCTATCTAATCCCCTTGTTGAAAAACACTACAAAGGATAAATAGAGCTTTAATCTAAGGAGGAGCCATCATCTTCCGATTGCTTACTTCAGACTATCAAATATAATCCCAAAGACATTAAAGGGCTTAAGAAAAATTTACCCAAATCAAACTATATCTAAGGGGAGAGATAAGAGCCAGGAAGCTGCAAAAGTATAAAGAAAGATAGCCTTGCTAAGCTTTAGAGTTAAGCTAAGAGGGATATAAGTCTGGAATAGAATGAGAAAAAGCTAAAAGAATATTTATAAAAGAGAAGAATCTTGTAATAAAAATAGCGTGAGAGTAGGCTAAAGCTTCTAAAATAACAGAATTAATAGCTTGCGAAGAAGAAGTAAAGAGTTCTTTCCGCCTGTGGAATCAGAAACCAATATGTCTGTACATCTTTTATTAATATAGGTGACTCTCCAAGAATCGCAGTTCACAAGAAAGAATAAACCTCAGCACTAGCCCCTATCAACAGCTGTAAGCCCACCAAAAAAGACTAAATATCTTTGCCCAATGCTAAACTACCACCGAAGCCTCAAGGTCTACCCAGCTACAAACTTCCTCCTAAACCTTCCTATCACATTCCCTCACAGCAGAGCTTAATCAACAAGTCCACTGACGCCTCGACCCAAAGAGATAGTTCAAAGTAAAACTTGCGAAATGTTGGAGCAAGAATTGTTGGCGATGTCAAACCCATCGTGATGACTCCCAACCCTAAAGCCAACATTCCAAGGTGCAACTCCGCACAAAAGGTGATCTATCCTTGCTGGTGGGGATGATTGCATATAGATCTCATATCTATTTGCATCGCGAATGATATGTTCCATTATTAATCAATCACTATTATCGCCACGAAGAGTATCAATATTAGAGACAAATCAAGCATCATTTTTTCTTATCCACTGCGTAGGGACAAAAAAGACAACTTGCTTAGATTTAGTCTTTATCGATAATTAATTGCGGGTATCTCTTCATCTATTATTGGAGGACTTCTTTGGACATGGCGAAGAATTAGTCAAAGTTCATATGATCCTTCCTTCCGAAATATTTTTCTATCTTTTCCTTCGATTGCGATTGCTCAGTAGTCGATTTGAGTTTATTGACATCAATAACTCCATTTTCAGGCTAATAAGAATCGAATGCGTATTTGATTTGTATGATTTGATTTTGATTTAAGCCTTGGTTGAGATACTTTTGTATTTGAAAATCTTTGGGGAGAGCTGGGTACTACTGCGATGATGATCCGCCCATTTAAATAAATTATTTGAATTCTATAATGACTAATCAAGTAAAAATGGTCAATGAATCAGTATGTTATGAGCGGCTTTAAATTAGATTATATTAACATAAAATATCATAATTAACCTTTCTTCTTTTATGTATTTTTAATACTGTTCTTTTTTATCATTCTCAATGTCGTGATCTCCTATTATTACAAATGATAACCATCCTATTCCCCTAAATCCAAGTTATTACAAAGGGTATTCTTGTTTTGTCTCGATAGGCAAGCCAACAAAAATGGATTTTTGTCTGAAAAACCAGCTTTTTTACAATTTTGATTATTTTGATTGGATTTTTACTCCGAACAAATTTATTGTTAAATGGATGTATTGGATCGATATAGGCTGAATCCCTACTAATTTAGATACAAATGCTAAGACAAGGCGTTATTTTGCATGGTTAGTCTTTTTGAGAAGTGGATACGAGTGCGAGAACCTTTATTACTTTTGCCAGGAGGACTATCAGTGGGACTACTGGATGTGAATGTGGATTTCCTTTATAAGAAACTATTTTTGTCCATCTATTGATATGGTAAACTTCAATTAATTATTATGACTACTGAAAACGAAACGTTGTAAATAATAATCCGCAACCCGCATACCAATACAACATGAGTAACCCATCGAATAGATATTATCAACTTTAATCTTAAACCCCTCCCTTTTTTAAGGACTAACAATTAATTTAGCAATTGATTTGAGGCTAATAAACATCAATTGAATTTGCATTGCGAGAAATCGAGCTCAGGATGTGCCTTCATAAACTACTTCATCTTCTCTTGCTTCTGTAGCTCATCACTAGATGGCAATCCTTGCTGTTTCTGCCTCATGTCAAACATCATCTTCTCAACTGTTGATCTGGTCTACCCATCCAGGTCTGATAGTTTGGATGGCTATGGATTGATCTTCTGGGTATTGATTTAGACATCTCCCTGGATGGGTGTGCTCCACCAGCTGTTTTGGTTCTTCCATTTTTATATGTTTATATGCAAGTATTTGCCCTTATAGTTATCCAACTCTCCTTCCTCAATTGTCCAGTAAGTTTATTCACTATTGATCTTGTCCTTCCACTTGCCGTCGATCAGTGCTACTCCATTGATAAACACTCCCAGCTTCTACAAACCAATAGTGACTTTCATATTCTTTTTAGAAACGCTTTGATCCAAAAAGATAAACATCTCCACATTCTAAATGATACAACTATTACTTATAAAGTTTGAGTCCAAATGTATTTCTCCGTTCTTCCTCCATTTCCCTTTGGGGCAGGCTCATTATCATCTTCCTTTTTTTAGCCGTTTTGAGGTTTGGTTTATTGTGCTTGTGGTTGCTGAGCAATCGTTTAAACCTTAGCTGGCTGCTGCTACTTTTTGAGGGCTTATTATTTTTATTTCCTCTCCTTTTATTATTTCTGCTTTTTCTTTAGCTCAGCTTATTCGCGCTTCTTTTGCTACTCTTTTTCCTTCTGCTTCGTCTGAGCAGTATATTTTTCGTAATTTGTCTTACAAGTATTGACGATGATTTCTTATGCTCTCTTTTGGTTTGAAAAGAAGTCAGTATTTCTCCTAAGGAAGCCAAATACAGTGTCGAAGAATGAATCAATATTTCCCTTCTGTTGGATGATGGTCATAAGAATTCCATCAAATTTGCTATCCTCAGTCATTGCTTCGATAAATTAATGATTTAAATAATCAAATCAATTTGTTAATATCTTTTCGAATAGTCTAGAATATTTATTGGGAGTTATGAAAAGAGATAAGTTAGGCTTTGTATAAAAGTATAAGCAATACATATATCATAATTGATCATCCTTATCTATAGACCATTATGTGTACCTATGAAGTTTGAATGAAGGCAAAACAAATAATCTTTCATTAGGTATAGTCACTATCCTCGATCCTTTTAAGTTAGAATCCTTTTATTAGATCCCAAAATCTTTAATTTGCTTAGGGATAAATTTATCCGTCGATAAGCAAAGAGAGTTTCTGGGCTTGTGACTGGAGCGAAAAGAACTAAGGTTATTTTTATACCTTTTATATCTATAATAATTTGAATCCCACTATTATGTTGAACCGATCGCTGGCTTTAGCTATACAATCCTCATGTTTCTTTTTTTGTTATCAATTGAATTTTATCTATCAATCTCTTGCTTAAAGGGATTTCTTTTACGAAAAGGGCTATCAATATTGAAAAATCTCGAGTAACCTTAGTTTGTTACTTGAGGATGATTTGTCCCAGCAATATTCAATATTCTTTTTATTAAGTGCTTATTTTCCACTTATATAGAATGTTGGCGCAGATAAGGAGGTGCTTTATGAAGTTTCAATGAAATTTGGCGAGTTAAAGGTTCCGAACTGTCGATTTTGGATTTCATATTTCTAAGATTATGATAGTGTAGAGCCTTGCTTTGGAAGTATTGGTACTTTTCAGATCGATTAATCATCGATAATTTATAACTGCGAGGCGAATATAGTAAATCTGGTCATAGCATATTCCAAAAAGTGTTATTTGGAATAAGAAACTTCAGAGTTATTTATCTTTCTTTCTTTCTATAAATTCAATAGAATAAATAAAAATATGTAAAATCTCACCACGAAGTCAGTTCATGGATTAATGTATTTTTCTCATTTAACTTACATGTAACTTCTTTGACTCCTTCTTGATTTTGTTAGAATAATACACATATGGGAGATGATGATTCTGCAAATAAAGTTTGCCGATAATTCTAAATATTTTGGAGCACTCCTCATACTTGGTACCAGTAGGCTCGTCCTTCCATAAGGAACCTGTCACAAATTGCTTAATTTGCTAGCTTGTTGCATAGTTAGAGAGTTTACTCTTCATCTTCTTGATTATTCTGTAAAATTAATTTGGCCTGATGCCCATACCATGCTTCTAGATGATCTTCTCTATCTCGCCTACACGCCTCCTATCCGTACTAACAAATTTGACCATGAGATGGAAAATATTAGAGGGGATATTCCTCCCGAATTTCTGCTTATTCTTAGAAACATCTTCTATTGATATTTTTTATGTCTACAATTTATTTTTCTTTTATTAAATTTGATCAGAGTCTTGTTGAAGCCCTCCAAGTCCATTAACTTGGTTTTCTATATATTGATTGGGATGGAGCTATAATTCGTTTTGTAGCATACAATTATTTTGAAAACTAGGTGTCAGATACTCAAGAGGAATATAATAGTAAATATAAGCATTTATACTTTGTAAGTCCTCATTTACGGTCATTCCGAAACCATTACTGATGTTGTTGTCAGTATAGTTGACATAAGGTTGTGTGAATTGATGGAACATCTGAATTTAATTAATATAATCCTTTGAAATTATATAGAATATAAGGAACGGCCTAACTAACATTTTTACATCTTGATTCAAAAGGTTTTTGGACTTCACTGCTTTCTTTCAACCCACAGATTTTTGAATTATTCAAGCTCATATCTGAAGTTTAGAAAAAAAGAACTCTTGCAAATCTGATCTTTTTATTTACAAAAACTATGAAGGGACATAACATACTGAGGTTAAAAATAGCTAGAATAGGGTCACCAAAAACAAATACAAACTTTCATCAATAATTTTAGTTAATTAATTAAATTCGAATATTAAGGATTTAAGAATAAGCAAAATGCGGCCGTTTTTTTATCAATTCTATCATATCGATATAAGGATCAATCTTAATAACTTATAATAGTCCATCAAAACGTTTCTTATACAAAAATATATTGTTAAGGCGAGGTTTGTTCTTGACTAATAAATTTAAGTATATTGAAGATGTCAATAAAGTATAAGCACAATAGGCATTAGATGAGAGCAAGCTAGCTGATAGTTAAATAAAACGATGGATAAGAGAATGTGAGATAATAAAATATATCAGGTGGGTTGCATGAGTTCTAAAATTTTTCTGGAACCAGTTATATGGAGACTTTTAGATTCATCTTTGATCTTTAACACATTATAAACATGAAGCACATGCACGTTCTTTAAATAATAACGACACAGTATTCTAAAAATTTTCAAGAACTCTCTTTCCTTTCTAAGGGTAGTCTCATAAATCTTGTTTCTGTATTTTTGGCCTTTAAACATCTTTTTCATTTTGTCATAGCTCACGTACCCAGTTAATTTTTCTTACTTTTTGCCCATCATCTCCATGTATTCCAGTAAAGTTAAGCTAGATGATTCTTTTTTAAGTATTTTACTTATGATTTATCCGAAATCCTAGACCACTAACAGTTTCTTAACCATGTGGCGAAAGATATTAGAGTTGACATTTCTTCCATATTTTTGTTTTAACTGTTGCTGAGGTGAGTTATCATCCTCTTCACTAGGCATTTAAAAGGCTTCAAGATCCCCTTTGTTTGCCTTTGACTCCTTTGTCTATCTAGGCTTAGTTACTTTCTCCTATAGCTTAACCTGTCCTTCGACGGGATATTGTGGAAAGCTTTAGGGAAAAGGAAAAGGAAATTGATATGAGTAATTTTAGTTATCAATAAAAGGGTGGCTAACCATGGCTGCAATTTCTTCAGGCATAAAGAAAACCGGACCAGGATAGTATGCTTGATGTGAGTAAACTTAGGGGTAGCCTTGGTGGGACTGATTATTGTTAAATGGTCGCATTTTAATTTATATAAGTCTGAAAGGAGGAAACTCAATTAAATAATACGATCATATTTTCTATTGTATGGCTTCATTCACCAAATCAAACATAAAAAAGTTGTTTTGGTTCATAAGATTTGGTTATTTTTGAACATAAATATACTGAATGCATTTTCAAAAATATTAATCTTTCAAATTATCCATCAATTTGAGGCAATAAAATACAAAAAATATTAATGGAAAATAGTTTGGTTGACAATAAAAAAGGAAAGAATTAGGTTTAAATGATGATGGTTAGAAATAGATGAATGTTGTCGAGGAGATTATATTGTAATAATGTGAATAAGAAGTATTTTTTATTAGACTGATCAAAATGTTTCGATGGAATACTTGCCTAGTTTTGTTTCCTCAACCAAATTAATCTTTTCAAAAATTATCAGCAAGTCATCCTCCACCAGAGGAATCATCGCGAATTCACTATTTATTGGATGACTGATGCACTACAGATTTAACCTCTAAGGGAAACTCACCTAAAGCTTTATCTCCTATTGTTGTTTGTTTACCTTTCTTATGTAGATGTACACCAAGTCTCCAATCCAAATAGAGTGGTACTCAATCTCTTAGCCCTTCTTGCGGCCCTCTTTCTTTATTGCCTACAGACCCTTGCTTTTTAAAAATTATGTAAATTTGTTCCTATCTTTGTTAAATAAAGTTTACAAATTTAACTAAGGCCAGTTTTAATTTATATATGCTAGGAAGCAGTAATAATTATTTTATCCTTAATTCCTTTATTTGATTATGATTTTTTCTTTAGTCTTATTAGGTATGAACCTTTTTCGAGTTTCTAGTAAACATTTGAGAACAAACCTACATACAAAATAATTTACTTGTTGACCGCAGACCAAAGCATCCTTCTTCATTTTGCTGTCCTGAAACAATTTCGTATACGCCTTGATCTTACCTCAAGACTTGGTATGTAATTTGAGAATAATCCCCTCCTTCTATCTATCCCTGCAGGAATGAAATGCTTACTGACTCATTTTTGGTGAGCTCTATTTGTGCATAGAACTCTTCATTATGCTTTAGCTCAACAGGATATTAGTTTATTATATTTGAGTGAACATTATAACGAACTATAAGCACTTATTATATTTGCTATTGGAATTATTCCTACTAAAGGATAAAGTTGCCTTCGGCAACAATCGTTTCACCTGTTTCTTGTTTAATCTTTTCTTTGAGCTATTCAGATAAGTGACTATTCTGTCCTCGAAAATCGAAAAAGCCACAAGGATTACGAAGATAGTAGTAAACTTTATTTTTGTACTCAAATACTGTCTTCAAATAGAAATGTTTACGGCCTGACAAACCAATCTTGAAAGTTGGCTATTTCTTAGATCCCACTATGCAACAATCATTGGCGCAAAGCCTTTGAACTTTTATTCTTATTGATTCATACTAACCTTCTCCAATCATATTCAGATTATATGTTTCAAATGGGTACAATAAAAAGTGTTGGAAGACTTATAAAGGAGAGGTCGTCGATATATTTTTAGATCCATATCCTTTTAGCTTTAGCCAAGCTTTTTCCAATAAGCAAGGCCACATATAGTTATTGTTTACTGGTTGGGAAAAAACTGGCTTTTAGTTATAGCATAAGATATAGTCATCCATATAGATTGGAGTTTTAATACCATTTACATACATGTAAATAACTTGAATACCATATGTGTTTTGATTGGTCAAGATGATGCTTTTCAGGAGATATGAATTATCAGCTAAAAAGCATAAGAATACAGCAAAATATTGTAAAGCGCTATCTATGTTAAATATTAAGTACTATTAATAACGATTTGTGAGTAATTAGAGGTTTTTTCTTACTCTAAGATTTTATACATCTTAGTTTTAATGATTTATTTATCTCGTAAAAAACAATATGGTCTTCTGAATTAACACTGGAATTCTCTTTATTACTGGGATGACTTGAGAATGAGAGGCTTAGATTAAACTGAGGGATCTTTATAAAGCTTAAGAGATTTCTTTAATCTTTATTAACAGTCCTGAAGATAATAGTTCACTCCTTCATCTCTTGTTTAAAGACTATCAGAGTGTTCAACGTTATTTTAATGTTCGTCCTCTCCGAATCCATATTATAAAAGATTTTGAATATTATGACGTTGGGAGGTTGAGCAGCATTGCGTCCCCATGTGGATATCTTCTAATAATATTCGTAAAATTAATTTATATCTTTAACATGATAGCAAAATAAAATAGCTATTTTACAAGAGGAAGGAGGAATATGGATTAACGATATAATGTTATTTGGGTTGGTTGAAGGAAGTAATAAAATAAAAAGATATATTGGTGTGGATAATTATTCTTCCATTTAATGAAAAGGAAAGAAAAAGAGGAATGGATAAAGGAGGGTAAGCTAAGCAGGAAACTATTAGTCTTTTACCAATAGAACGTCCTGGATTTAACCGATTTTAATACCCATCCAGGCGGCAAAAAAGTAATTAAAAACTATATCTACAAAGATGTTACAGACTTCTTATTTACTGTCTACCCCCATAACAAATAAACCACCCTCAATATTCTCAGCAAATATATCATCGGCATCAACTCCTCCTTTAAAAACAAGCCGAATACGTAAGCTAACACCTTCTAAACCCCCCGAAGCAAATCTAAAAAAAAAGTTTGCTTTAGTAAAGCAGTCAATTAGGAGGCCAAAAGTGATAATCGAAAGCTATAAGTTCGTTCCAATGCTTAAAAGTATGAATAAAAATAGAATTCATCGACAACCTTCACCTGTAAATAATTTTAGTATAATAGAAACAGATGGAAAGAAAAGTAAAAATCGTGCAATAAAAACTCGATCAGTGTCAATTAAGCTAATATCTCACCTCAACATCTAACAAGGATCTAAAACCACCTAAGAAATGGACTTTAACTTCAAAAATTAAGAAATAAATTAATTTAAAGACAGCACAAATGTACCTATAATGAAAGTCAACACTGGCGAAAAGGACTAAAAATAGAGTTTTATGTGATTAGGATTCATCTATATTTTTTGATAAAGAGCATCAAGCTATCATGCATACCATCCAGCATTTAGTCTAAAATTACAAATGCGAATAAACAGAATAAAGTGACTCTTCCAATTGCTTCTAAGTCAATTTATTCCCTATTGCTTTGCCACTTGAGTTGAAAGTTTTTCGATACAATCCAGCCTCCTTATAAACTCTATTGTCTCGAACATGCGGGTCGCCAAACAAAAGTTACACTTCTTCTTTCTCGTTGTTTATATTTAGACCGATTATTGATAGTGCAAACTTTCCATCGTCAATCATAACGCTTCCTTTTTTAATACTTTACTTCAAGTATTCTAAGAATTTGCTGAATGCTACAACCTCAGCTTGTTGGAAAATTGATGGTGGGGCATATGAAAAAGAAACTCCATTCAATAGTAAAAAATGATGAGGAATACTGTAGTATTGACAGATAATAGAGGCAGTGAAAGGTTAAGCCCAATGCAAGGCTATCTATGCTGGAGCCCATGCTGTTTCCCATAACTATTTTATTACTTCACTATTGTATCTTTTGTTACTCTAAAGAATAGGGACTAACTTATCCTTTCGACTAAAATTGTTATATAGATCTTCAAAAGTAAGCTAAATTCCTTGAGTACTGATTAAAGCTTGGATTGCTCTCCATGCACAACCCCATCCTTCATCTTTAGTCAAATGATTGTATGGGTAGTAATAACCTTTATGACTTCCCACAAAAAAATTGTTGTACATTTGGTTAACTTATTAAAGACTGACTTTTTGATTACTCAACTATGGGGCGAGTGGGTCCAATTTGGCTTATTATATCTTTTACATATGTTTATAAAAAGTATAATAAGAGAATCAATTGATGCCGATAACAGGCTTAATGTCATCGATTTCCATCTTGCAATAAGGGCATACGTCAGATTCGTATCTCTCTGAGCATTCATGGCACATTATCATATGTCTGCAGTCAAAGAAAATCATATTTCTAGAGTTGTTATAGCAAATGATGCAAGTCTTGTCTTATGAAGGCACATTCATTTTATAGTATTTGTTGTTTATCTAGTTGTTCCTTACCTTCAAAGCATTCAAGTATGCCTTTATATCACTCCAAAGCCATCTCCCTATGGTAATTGCTCCCACAATGAGTGAACCAATTATCAGGTATTTCTCATTAATCTTTTCCTTGTAATAATTGAGAAGCTAGCTTTTGGATGTTGCTGTCAATTGAGGTATTATCTTCCCATCTTCAATGTTACAGACAGCTAAGATCTTCATATCTTTCATTAAATCGATTTCGTATTTAAGAAAGCCAACAACTGGGCCAAGAAAGAACCCAACATTTTTTGGTTATTAGACAACATATCCATCACGATAAAAGAATTCAATCACCCAGTTTCTAAATCTACTAATATAGCCTAAATTCTTAGCAGGAGTATATTCGCTCTTTATATCTAAAAAGTCACCCCTAATCTTGCCGAATCCTTAGATCGCAAAATATTTATCGGTATGATCAACCTTAGCGAACCACTTTTTTGGGGCTGATTGTTTGTTGTCAAAATAGATTTTGGTGGATAGTTAGTTTTGTACCGATGCTGCCAATTTACGATTGGAAGGCTCATACTTATAATATTATGCTGTATGAACATCAACCCTTTTAGTTTTGGCTTGGAAGTAGTAAGGTCTTAGTTTGAGAAGATGCAGATTAGAATTTTACTTTTTACTTATTATCCTTTATATCTATTCGCTATCCTTTGCTGTGGCTTGCTACACTTCTTTCCCCTATTGCAAAATCTTCTTCAAATTTTTAACCTGGGTGAAGATGACAGCTGATATGACTGCAATGGCTGCAGCTTTGGTGAGTCCTAAATAAATCATTGATGCGTTGGTTAAAATTAATTATTAATATATCCAGATATTAAAGAGCTACTTTTATTTATGAGTGTTAACTCTTCACATTAAATACACTTGATATGTTTGATAAATTACAACAAAATTGAGATATATAATTTTATTGGATGAGGGGAAGTGCCAACCTGAACGATCTCATGATGTCCCTTGGGGGCAAGACTGACGCCAAATTAGGATTAACCACTACAGTCAAATAGCAAGTTGACGATATCGAAGTAATACACCACATATCTAGGTGACTATCGATCACTTCAAGAAGACACTGTAGACCCAAAGGAAACAGCAGAGTGAACTACAGATGCAGATTAAGAAGCTAGAGTAGGCCACTAAGACATAGTTCCAATAGCTGCACAAATAAATCAGCGAGAGGGTAAACTACCTCACTGAAGTCTTTAAGAGCGACAGCAATAACCAAAACAAAGAATTCGAATATCTGTAGCTTCAAAACCAGACCCTGCATGACGAGCATGATAAGTTGAATGAACTAATCAACGATGTGATGGGCAGGACAGAGTAGACAGAGAACAACGTAGGCTTGTGATCTAGTATTCATTCATTATTGAACCATCAATATGATTTAAAAGATAGAATATGATTTGTTGTGTATTAATCCATTTGAAGATTAATAATAATTCCAACCAACTTCATAGAGTTTAACTATATCCAATGAAAGGAGGGAGCAGGACATTTTAAAGGGGAGTTGCACTTAGTCTCAGTGAAGGGTAAGACTCATTCGCTAAGTCAAAACAAATGTTGCAAAGATCAAGTCAACAATAAATTTATACCAAACAATCAGACAATACAAAATATTCTAAAGTCAGCAGATGGTCTAATCTGAATTAGCTGAGCGTTCTCAAAGAAGAAATGTATGAGAATTAGTAATAACGAACAAAGATGAATATTGCATATATTAATCAAATTTAAGCCCTTGAAAGGAAGAAGTTTGTAAGGAATAAATTCTTCAGCAAACTTAGGGCTCGGAGGTAATCAGTAAAATAAGAACAAAAGAATGAAAAGCTTTTATAGAAAGAAACAAGTTAGGCAAAGAGGGTTTAGTTAGGCAACAATAAAATTGTATATAATTTAAACCCAACATAGAGCTAATTGTAAGTCTAATAACTACACTATGAAATGGTTAGAACCCAACAGAAGTGCAAATACAAGAAATGCGGATGACTGAAATAGATTTATGCATACTTATTCTCTATGATTTCTATTCTTAATCAACAAATGCCCTTTTATTAAAAAAGGTTTAAAGCCATGATAACCTTTACATGAAAAATGGGCCATATTCATTCACATTCGGCTATTTAGCGTCGTATTTTTATCGAAGAGTGGTTACCTTGACGTGCTTATTGCTTTAAAATTTTCCTCCACTCCGTCAAACTATTTCTCCTCT
>JACCDV011224818.1_pt1 | contig 24553 bp, 22 predicted proteins | sample 7446131 | NCBI WGS metagenome assembly JACCDV01 (sample SAMN15323448, study PRJNA562643) | freshwater metagenome | isolation source: river surface water | place: USA:Blue River Watershed | collected 2017-08-17
CTGAATAAAGAATTCACAAGTACGATTCTTGGTGGTGATCATAGATGCTGGCTTTGCATCCATTTCTAACTCAGTCACAAGGGCGGCATTCATGGCTGCCGCTTGCTCACTATTGGTTCCTGATTCATGTGGAAAATACTTCATTCGGATACCCATTAATAAACCTCTTTTTTTAAAGTTAAGTAGAAAAACATCCAATAAAGAGGATAGTCATGTTTGTGCAGCGAATAATTCTGATTTTGGTGTAAGAAGTGGCCTACATGAAAAAGTCTATAACCTATGAGCAGGACTAGAGAGACACCAATTTGAAGAAAAGTATTACGATTTAAAGATTAAAATTCTATTTCTGGAGGTTTGGTTTTATTTTTGGATAGTAAATAACTCGCACTGCTAAGCATTTTAGTTGGTTGATGGCAATCATTCTTACGATTCTGAACGTATACTTGTTAGATATGAAAATTTCACTGATTTTATGGCCTTAACATACATTATTGACACACCAGATTATGATAAAAACATAGGTGGAATTTGTGCGCTTCACTATTTAGCTGATTGCCTCTTGAGTTTGGGCGCTGTAGATGTTTATTTGACAACTGATAAAGTAAATTCTCGCTGGAAATCTAAAACAATTAGTAAAGAGACCCCATTTTTCTTGGGCAATGACTTGCTTGACCGTTTTTATTTGAGTTTAAATATTCTGAAAAAATATGTGTTCTTCAATACATTTAAGCGCAAGATTAATAGATTTCAGAATAAGTTGTTTGCAAAGTTATTGTGGAGACATTTTGATAAAGATAAAACAGTCGTAATTTGCCCTGAAATTCTTAAAGGTACTCCCCTCCAGGCAAAAAATGTGGTTCGTTGGGTTATGAATACGCCTGGAGTTTGTGGTGGCGATGGTGTATTTGGTGCTAATGAGCATATTTTTCTTTATCACACATGGTTCAATGTAAATAAAACTTATGATGTAAAAGGGGTTCTCACAGCTATTGATTTAGATCATCAACTGAAAACTTTTGTGGATGAAAAATCACCCACCAGAAAAGGTGGCGCTTACTTAATTCGTAAGGGCCAATTTAAAAAGCACAATCAACATCCAGATGATTTTGTTAATGCAGATAATCTTTTATCAAAGATGACTGATGAGGAAGCTTCAAAATTCTTCAACTCCATAGAAAAGTTCATCTCTTATGACGATATGACATTTATAACAGTTCAAGCAGCATTATGTGGTTGTCAGGTTGTTATTATTCCCGGGCATGGAGATAGAAGTAAGGAAAGTTTAAAAAAGAGTAATCCTATTTTTGGCGTGGCCTACGGATTCGATGATGAAGAATGGGCAAGTAACACCATTAATATGCTTAGAGATGATTTTCAGCGCCAAAATCATGAAAATTTGGCAACAGTAAGAAATTTTTATGAGTACTGTGAAAATACCTTTGGTTGAAAGAAATTTAGCAATTTATTCAAGTGAATCAACATTAATTAATGTCTCTTTAGGGCACTTTTTAAACTGTCTCTGACCTTTATAAATGTTATAATCTCTCCTAATTAAATAAAGCAAAATTCTATGAAAGCAGTTATTTTAGCTGGTGGTCTTGGCACTCGTATTGCTGAAGAGACATCTACTCGTCCTAAGCCTATGGTTGAAATTGGTGGAAAGCCGATTTTATGGCACATTATGAAAATGTACTCTGCCCACGGAATTAATGATTTTGTGATTTGCTGTGGATATAAGGGTTACATTATCAAAGAGTATTTCGCAAACTACTTTTTGCACATGTCTGACGTCACCTTTGATATGGCAAATAGTAATGCCATGAAAATTCATCAGCATAATGCTGAGCCCTGGAAAATTACTCTGATTGATACTGGTGAAAACACCCTTACTGGCGGCCGATTAAAGCGGGTCAGCCAGTATTTAGGGAATGAAGATTTTTGTTTTACCTATGGTGATGGTGTGGGTGACGTCAATCTCACGAAGTTGATAGCCTTTCATAAAGCACATGGCAAGCAAGCAACTGTAACAGCTGTTCAGCCTCCGGGACGCTTTGGTGCTCTTGACATGCATGGCACTTCAGTGAAAAGTTTTGTTGAAAAACCCCATGGAGACGGCATGTATATCAATGGAGGTTTTTTTGTGCTTTCGCCCAAGGTGATCGACCTTATAGAAGATGATAGTACGATTTGGGAGCGTAAGCCACTAGAGGTGCTTGCAAACTCCGGCCAATTAGAAGCCTTCACACACAATGGTTTTTGGCAGCCGATGGATACACTGCGCGATAAGCAGCATCTAGAGGAGTTATGGTCAAGCGGTAAAGCACCATGGAAGACTTGGGGTTAAGCGTGTCTGCATTGGCTAATCTTGGGGTTGCGAATCGTACATCCGTTGACCCCAGTTTTTGGAAAGGCAAACGAGTCTTTCTGACTGGTCATACGGGTTTTAAGGGTAGCTGGTTGTCTTTGTGGTTGCAGTCTATGGGTGCGGATTTACAGGGATTGGCTTTGGATCCTCCAACTAATCCCAGCCTATTTATTGAGGCCAATGTAACAGCGGGTATGCGCTCTGCAATTGGCGACATTCGCGATTACGGGCGTGTACTTCAGACTATTTCTAACTTTAGGCCTGAGATTGTTATTCACATGGCTGCTCAGCCTTTAGTTCGTTATTCCTACAAAAATCCCATCGAAACTTATGCAACTAATGTTATGGGTACCGTACATTTATTAGAGGCTATTCGTCAAGTGGGTACGGCTAAAGTTGTGGTAAATGTCACGACTGATAAGTGCTATGAAAATAAAGAGTGGGTATGGGGTTATCGTGAAGATGAGCCCATGGGGGGGGTTGATCCTTATAGCAGCAGCAAAGGCTGCTCGGAGCTGGTGACTGCAGCTTATCGTCGTTCTTATTTTGAAACTAGTGGAATTGCTTTGGCGTCAGCTCGTGCCGGCAATGTAATTGGCGGTGGCGACTGGGCTGAGGATCGCCTGATACCAGATATTCTTCGCGCATTCGAGGCAAATAAGCCGGTGATTATTCGAAATCCAAATTCGATACGACCATGGCAACATGTCTTGGAGCCATTGTCAGGTTATTTGGTGTTGGCTCAGAAACTTTGGCATGATCCAGTTTCTTATGCACAAGGTTGGAATTTTGGTCCCAGAGACGAAGATGCAAAACCCGTAGAGTGGATTGTGAAGACTTTGGTCGATCTGCAAGGGGGTAATGCTTCGTGGAAACTTGATGTGGGTAAGAATCTCCACGAGGCAAGTTATTTAAAGCTGGATATTTCTAAGGCCGCCTCAATAATTGGGTGGTACCCAAGATGGTCTTTGCGAACAGCATTAGAAAAAATAGTTGATTGGAGCATCGAGGTGGGCAACAAGAATAATGTAGCTGCCGTTTGTTTGACACAAGTGCGGGAATACCAAGAAGGTTAGTTTTTCAATTTTAAATATACAAATTAATTTAAATAAGAGGGTTATATGGATTTGGTTTCACAGAGAGATAAAGATTTATTTGAAAATTTCTTCGTTTTAGAGTTGGCAAATAATCACTGGGGAAAATTAGATCGCGGTCTAAAAATTATTCGTGATCATGCTGCGATCGTTCGCTTTAATAACGTAAAGGCAGCCATTAAGCTACAGTTTCGCGATGTTGATGCATTTATTCATCCCAACTATAAGGGAAGCGCTGAGCAGCGTTACATTAAAAAGACTGAAGATACTAAGCTAAGTCGCGAAGATTTTGCCCGCATGGTAGAGGAAGTTAAGTACCTTGGTTGTGTGCCGATGGCAACCCCATTTGACGAAGCTTCAGTAGACCTTTGTGTTGAATTTGATATGCCAATTATTAAGATTGCTAGTTCAGATATGAATGATTGGGTGTTGATTGAAAAAATCGCCTCGACACGCAGGCCAACTATTGTGTCAACTGGCGGAGCGTCGGAGAAGGATCTCGATGATTTGGTGCATTTCTTTGAAAAGCGCGACATACCGCTATCTATCAATCATTGTGTATCGCTTTACCCTTCAGAAGACTCTGAGTTAGAGTTAGATCAAATTGATTATTTGAAAGCGCGTTATCCAAGTCATGTCATTGGATTGTCGACCCATGAATACCATGATTGGCACTCTTCTATGCTTATCTCGTATGGTAAGGGAGCTAGAACTTGGGAGCGCCACGTGGACATTAACTATGAAGGGGTCCCGGTCTCAAGTTATTGCTCCCTGCCAGAACAGTGTGATGCTTGGTTTAAAGCTTTTCACAAGGCAAAAGAAATGTGCGGGGGTTACAGTAACACGCGACGTGTAATTTCCAAAAAAGAAATCGAGTATTTGGATGCTTTGGTTCGCGGCGCTTATGCTAAAAGGAATTTAGAGCCTGGGTATGTTTTGACTAAAGAAAGTTTTGAAAAAGACTTTTATTTGGCCATTCCTTTGTTAAAGGGCCAATTGTCATGTAGGGAAGTAATGAATGGCGAGAAATTGATTGCTGGGATTAAAGCAAATGAGCCCTTAATGATTAATCACATTGATGGTCCGTATGGTGAAAATCAGAGCCTGAAGAATCTGATATTAAACCGCGGCTTATAATTCAACCATGAGAGCTTTAGTTTTGGGGGGTAAGGGCGATATCGGTTCCGCTATCACCCAAAAATTATCCATGCAAGGGGTAGAGGTGTTCAGTGTAGGACGCTCAGATTTTGATTTAACTAAACCCAAGCAAATAGCTGCCTACTTTCAGGAAAGTGGGAATCAATTTGATATTTTGATTCACTCTGGTGGTTTGAATAATCCTAAAACTTTCGAAGAATTAACTGATGCACAGATTCGAGAATCATTAGATGCGAATGTGCTTGGATTTTTGGATGTGGTTCGTGAATTAACTCCCCACTGGAAGAAGAGTAGATTTGGGCGCATTCTTGTGATTTCATCCTTGTATGGATTTTTAGCTCGCAAAGGCAGGTTGCCTTATGTCATGTCTAAACATGCTTTAAATGGCGCCGTAAAAACATTGGCCATAGAGCTTGCTCCTTATGGGATATTGGTTAATGCCTTATCACCTGGTTATATCGCAACAAAACTCACCTATAAAAATAACTCCACAGAAACTATTGAGCGCTTAATATCTGGCATCCCAGTTGGTCGAATGGGTACTCCGGAGGATGTTGCAGAAGTAGCTTTGTTTCTCTGTTCGCCATCCAATCAATACATAAACGGGCAAGATATTGTGGTTGATGGTGGTTATTCAATAGGGGGATTTCAAAATTAACTCTTCAGGGGATTATTGTTTTGAGTACATTTAAAATTCAAGAGCAAGTTTTATCTGCTGAGCCTTGTCCTCAGCCTGGCTTGGGTTTTCAAGTCAAATCATCGCCTCGTCCGTATCAGGTAATTTTTTACTGTGGCGACGGTGCTGGCGAAAGATTGATAAATGAAATTACAAGCCATGCAGCTCCGCTACTTTTGATTGATAAAAATATTTTTGATTTATACCTGCGCAATTTCACTCAATTAGCTAATGTGCCAACTTTTTTGGTAACCGCAATCGAGGAAAATAAAGGAATTTCAACAGTGCTTGAGGTGATAGACTTCCTTGAGCAGAATAAGGCAACAAAGAGCTCAATGCTTTATGTGGTTGGCGGTGGAATCATGCAGGATTTAGGTGCTTTTGCTGGCTATATTTATAAGCGTGGCATCCCCTGGACTTATGTGCCAACCACATTGCTGGGGCAAGGTGATAGTAGCGTTGGAGGAAAGACTGCTTTAAATCATAAAAAAACAAAAAATCTTCTAGCATTATTTTCTGCGCCAAGAAAAATTATTACTGATACAGGGTTTTTAAAAACATTACCAAAGGATGATTGGTTCTCCGGAATCGGTGAAATTTTTAGGTTGTGTGTTACAGGCGGCAAAGATTTCTTGGAGGTATTTGATCGAGAGCTAGATGCCTTCCTTCGGGGCGACATGAATGCTACCAGTAGATTAATCGCCACTTCTTTATCCGCTAAAAAAGCAATTATTGAGTTTGATGAATTTGAGCTTGATTTACGCAGATCAATGAATTACGGACATAGTTTTGGTCATGCATTAGAGGCTCTGACTAATTACAAAATATCCCATGGAGTAGGGGTGACTGTTGGAATTTTGGTTGAAAACGAAATAGCATTTCATCGAAATCTTTTATCTAAATCTGAGCGAGATTATCTCCTTAGTTTGGGTTCTAAAATTATTCCACCTGAAGCTCTTAATATTTTCGTTACGGCAAATTTGGATGGGATCATTGATTTGCTGAGACGTGATAAAAAAGCGGAGGGTACTATTTTGAAGCTTGCAACTCTAGAATTTATTGGTCAAATGCGATTTATTGATTTCTCTTTGGATGATTCTGGAGAAAAAGAGCTTAGAGCTGCTGTAAGAAGCGTAATTGCTTCCCTTGCTTAAAAGTAATGCAGAAAATTTTATTAGTTGATTTTGGCGCGAGTCGTATAAAGGCAGCGGTTTGGTCATGTAATCAAAATAAGATTATTGATGTTAGTGAGTGCGACGCACCTACACCACAGATTGGATCTTGCGGTGAGGTTGAGATTAATCCTGAGTTCTATTGGACTTGCTTAATTAGTACCGCCGGTTCCCTGCTGGAGCGCCATCCAAATATTAACTGTATGTGGATTTGTGCTGAGATGCATGGTGTTCTGCTGCTAGATGCTGTCTCTCAAAAGCCCTTAACTGCATACATCAGTTGGCGCGATGAGCGATCTGGTAAGGTCATTGATGGTAAACCTTCAACATTTAGTCGATTTGACAATAAAAATTTTAGAGACTCTTTTTTGAATCTGTCTGGACTAAAGCTTCGGGTTGGGCTGCCTTTTGTGACCCTGTCTCATTTGGGCGATAGGCTTAGAAGACTGCCGGAGTTTAAAGTTTGTACGCTAGTAGACTGGATTTTGTATCGTGGAGGTGAGAAGAATCCCAAAATTCACCCCTCTCTTGCAGCTGGCACAGGATTTTATTCATTATTGAATAGCACCTGGTCGGATGAGTTAATGAAATCGTCATCTCCGCATTTGAAGATTAATCAATTTTCAACGCCATCAAAACTAGGTGAAAGTATTGGAAAAATTAGTATTGGAAACCGTTCTCTTGCAGTCTATGGAGGTCTTGGCGATATGCAGGCGGCGGTTTTTGGTGCTCAGTTTCCAAAAAGAGGACGATTACTAATAAATTTAGGAACCGGTTCACAGGTTGTGGGTAACATTTTGCGGTTGGGGCCTGAAGTGGAAAGAAGGCCTGGTGCAAATGGCGAAGTGTTCGCAGCACTTACCCATATACCATCTGGACGCGGTCTTAATGTTTTTGCCAGGTTTATGGATGGAGTTTCAATTTTGGGTGGTGGAAAACCAGTTTTTTGGGAAATCTTTGGCTCGCTTCAGCCAAGTGAAATTCTTGCCAGCACAATTGAAATTGATCTCAATGTATTTGAGGCCAGCTGGAAATATGTGTGTGGTGGTTTTATTGCTGGAATTAATGAAAATGAATTTGAGGTTAGAGCCCTAATAGCCGGGCTAGCGAAGAGCTGGTTAAATCAATATAAGGTAGCAATGGATTTGATGGATCCAATGCATGAGATAAATGAATTTTTAATTGCTGGGGGCCTAAGTAGGCGAAGCTCCTTTGTGTTGCCAGTTTTGGAAAAACTTTCAGGAAGATCAGGGTATTTGTCTGAAACAGTTACTGGCGAGGAAACTCTGGATGGACTATTAACTTTGGCTTTATATAATTATGAAGCTTAAAGCGATTTTATTTGATCTTGATGGAACTCTTGTGGATAGCGCTCAATCTATTGGTGACGTTTTAAATCAAATGAGGTTGGAGCGTAATTTAGATTGTTTAAAAATTCAAAAATATAGAGAGTGGGTTAGTTTAGGCGCCAATAGTTTGATAGAAAACTCTCTGGAAATACCTGCGTCTGATGCGGATCTCTACTTACAGGATTTTAGAAGGCGATATGAAGCTAAGAAAACTAACATTGCTGATATCTTTCCTCACGTTGAAGATACTCTAATTGAATTAAGGGTTCTTGGAGTTGATCTAGGAGTTTGTAGCAATAAGCCAATTTATCTATGCAAAAAGGTGTTGAGTGACCTCAATTTAGATGGCTACTTTTCTTGCGTAGTTGGTGGTGGTAGCACTACTAGTTCTAAGCCTTCACGCGAGCCAGTTGATCTTGCATTGTCTATGCTTGGCCACTCGCATTGTGATGCACTTTTAGTTGGTGATAGCACTGTAGATCAGGGTGCCTCAAAAAATAGCGGTCTGCCATTTATATTTTTTTCTGGGGGATATGACGATGGCGTTGATTCCTCTCAAGTTGCCGCAATAATTCACTCTATGAGGGATTTAATTCCGCTTACTAAAAGAGAGGGGTGGGTCTAATGGCAACAGAAGGAATTATTGAGAGTCTGCCTGCCAATTGGAATATTGAGTATGATCTCAAATCCATTCTTGACAGAACCTCTCAGGTATGGCCTGAGTTAAAAGGCGCCAGAATATTTATCACTGGGGGTACCGGTTTCATTGGTTGCTGGCTTTTAGAAAGTCTTCTATACGCTAATGAAAAGTTAAGTTTAAAAATTCATGCAACTGTATTAACCAGAAATGCCCAGGCTTTTAGGCAAAAAGTACCGCACTTGTTTTCATCACCCAGCTTGGAATTTATAGATGCCAATGTCTGCGATTTTGTATCGCCCTCGGGTGAATACTCACATGTGATACATGCGGCAACTGATGCTAGTGCAGATTTAAATGAGAATAATCCTTTGCAGATGTATCGAACTGTAATTGATGGCACCCTTAGAGTTTTGAAATTTGCAGTTGAAAAAAAATCTCAAAGAGTGCTCTTCCTGAGTTCTGGTGCGGTCTACGGCCAGCAGCCATGGGAATTGTTGAACGTACCTGAAACCTATTTGGGTGGACCAAGCTGTGTAGATGCTAGAGCTACTTATGCGGAAGCCAAGAGAGCTGCAGAAATGTTGTGCGCAATCCATCAGAAGCAGTTTGGTTTGCAAATTAGTATTGCTAGGATTTTTGCGCTGCTAGGGCCTTATCTCTCGCTTGGCATTCATTTTGCTGCGGGTAACTTTATTAAGGATGCGATGGAAGACCGAGATATTGTTATCAATGGGGATGGACGTCCCGTTCGCTCATATTTGTACGCCTCAGATTTAACTGTTATTTTGTGGCATTTGCTTGTCAGGGGAGAGTCATGTAAACCCTATAATGTGGGCTCAAGTGAGGGGGTATCCATAAGGCATCTGGCTGAAAAGGTATCCTCTCTTCTTGGTGGTGGCGCACCAAAAATATTGGGATCTGAGGATATCGGGTGGAATCCTGGGAGGTATGTTCCAAGCACCAGCTTAATTGAAAGTGAATTGAATTTAAAGCGGACTGTTTCGTTAGAGCAGGCTATATTGAGAACAGCAATTTGGAATGGTTGGAAAGGCAGGAAATAATGAAATTATCGGATTACGTTTCTCAAAAAGTTGTAGAGCTTGGTGTCAAGCATGTATTTATGGTAACTGGCGGTGGCGCGATGCATCTCAACCACTCCTTTGGTACGAATAAAAGTTTAGAGTGCATCTTTAATCATCATGAACAAGCTTGCGCAATTGGTGCAGAGGCTTACTATCGCGTAAATAATGAATTGCCTTTGGTGAATGTCACATCTGGTCCTGGGGGAACAAATGCTATTACTGGGGTATACGGCGCATTTGTTGATTCAATAGGGATGGTTGTTCTCTCTGGCCAGGTTAAATGGGAGACAACTGTTAGAAGTACTGGACTTCCACTGCGTCAGTACGGAGATCAAGAGTTGGATATCGAGGAGCTAGTAAGGCCAGTAACTAAATATTGTCATATGGTTACCGATCCGAAATCGATTCGCTATCATCTTGAGAAGGCGTTTTATTTGGCTAAATCAGGGCGTCCCGGGCCTTGCTGGCTTGATATTCCATTGGATGTCCAGGGTGCTCAAATAGATCCGGATTCTTTAGTGGGTTTTGATCCAGCGGAGCTAGAGGAGCCTTGGAAAAAGAGTGATTTGAAGAAAGTCTCAAATGAGATTTTAAAGAAAATTCAAGAATCAAAACGGCCAGTTGTATTTGTGGGTAGTGGCGTACGTTTAAGTGGAGAACATAAGGCTTTTCTGCGGTTGGTAGATAAGTTGGGCATTCCAGTGGTTACGGCGTGGAATGTACATGATGCGATTTGGGATGTGCACCCAAACTACGCTGGTCGCCCCGGAACTGTTGGTGATCGTGCTGGTAATTTTGTAACTCAAAATGCTGATTTACTCTTAGTTTTAGGTAGTCGATTGAATATTCGTCAAGTAAGTTATAACTGGAAATCTTTTGCACGAGAAGCATTTAAGATTTGGATTGACATTGATGAGCTGGAGTTAAAAAAACCAACAGTAACTCCCGAAATGCCGATTCATGCCGATCTGAGGGATTTGTTACCTATCCTTGCTGATGCAAATTATCCCGGGCCAACTGAAGAGCATAAAAAATGGTTGGCATGGTCCAAAGAGCGTCAGAAAAGATTCCCAATTGTTTTGCCTGAGTACTGGGATAACGATTTAGTAAACCCATATTGCTTTATGAAAACCTTATTTGATGTGCTTAAGGAAAATCAAATTGTGGTTACCGGCAATGGTAGCGCTTGTGTAACCAGTTTTCAGGCCGCAGAATTAAAGCCGGGCCAGAGACTTTGGACAAACTCCGGTTGCGCCACTATGGGATATGATCTGCCGGCTGCAATTGGAGTGAATAAAGCATCAGGAGGCAAATCTATTGTTTGCCTGGCTGGCGACGGAAGTATCATGATGAATCTTCAAGAACTCCAAACCATAGCGGGTAATAAATTACCAATTAAGATATTTATCTTGAACAATAGTGGGTATGTATCGATATTTCAAACCCATCGGAACTTCTTTAATGGCGTTGAAGTTGGAGGCGGACCCAAAAGTGGTGTGACATTCCCAGATTTTTCCAAAGTTAGCGCTGCGTTTGATTTGCCATATCGTCGCATTTCAAATCACGCAGAAATGCTGGAAAATATCATCAAAACGATGGAAGAGTCTGGTCCGGTAGTCTGTGAAATCATAATTGATGAAAACGTCTCATTTGCGCCTAAGCTGGGTGCAAAGCAACATCCAGATGGACGAATTACCTCTCCGCCATTAGAAGATCTTTCGCCATTCTTATCAAGAGAAGTGCTGCGAGAAAATATGATCATTGACTCTCCCCCGGAAGATTGATTCAAAGCATTTTTTATGAGAGAAAAAATTCAACAAATTTATCTAGGCCACCAAAAAAAATTTCGTTTTTTACTTGCTGGTATAGTAAATACTGCTGTTGGATTAGCAACATATCCCATCCTTTATTGGTTATTACACCCAAATGGGTTGGGTTATATTGAGATTTTAATAATTGCGCAGGTAATATGCGTTACCTTTTCATTCATTAGTAATAAATACTTTGTTTTTAAATCAAAAGGCAACTTAAGAGACGAGTATATTAAATTTTTTACATTTCACGGTTTATGTTTTTTTGTAAACCTTCTAGTCTTGCCAGTTTTAGTGGAATTTATGAAGTTCAATCCCATGATTGCCCAAACTATTTTTTCGATTTTAATTATTGTGACGAGTTATTTTTGGCATAACTTAATCACCTTTAAAGTTTCAAAGGAGAAGCTGTAGTGACCATGGATTACCTTAAAAGAGAATGTCCTATATGCCGAAAAAAAACAGAAATTACACGCGAGGTTTTTTCTGAAGTAAAAGCAGAAGATCTTGATTATGAGAAATTAGTCCCATATTGGAATGGTTTTTTTAAAGATAAGATCTTTTTTTCATATTTTCGATGCAGTGTTTGTGATCTATTGTTTGCCCCAGTTTTTTATAGATCCGATCAGCTTGAGACCCTTTATAGTCAGATGCCTCCAAATATGGATGTAGTTCCAATGTCTGCCTTGCTACAAACCCAGAGAGAATATTTTAAGGAGCTAAAAAAGAAATCAACTTTAAAAAATGGCTATATTGAAATTGGGCCAGATGTTGGAATTTTTACGATTAATTGTGTATCAGAAGGCAAGTTCGATAAATACTGGCTGTGCGAACCAAATAGAGCTGTTGCCAACGCCCTTTCTGATATCGTTCGCAATCATGACTTTGTCATAATTGAGGATATGTTTGGATTTTCGGCCATACCAAATCAATCCGCTGGCGTTGCCGTGATGATTCAGGTGCTAGATCACTTGCTTGACCCCGTCAAAACTTTGACAGAGTTGAGGGAAAAATTATTGGCAGACGGAAAAATTTTGCTTGTTACGCACAATGAGAAATCATTGTTACGAAGAATAGTTAGATGGCGATGGCCTGCTTTTTGCTTGCAGCACCCTCAAATTTATAACCCAAAATCAATCGCTAAACTCCTAGAAAAGTCTGGCTATAAAATTGAATCAATCAATAAATCTAAAAATTATTTTGAATTCGGTTTTTTACTTAAACATTTATTCTGGGCTTTGGGGTTTAAAATAAAATCTGTTCCAGAGCTATTGAATTTTCGGATTGGATTGAAGTTGGGCAACATTATAACTATCGCATCAGTTAAAAAATAATGAATAAAAAATTAATCACGATTGTTACTCCAACTTTCAATGAAGTTGATAATGTTGAAGAATTATTAAAAAGAATTAAAAATCAAACATCAAAGCTAAAAAAATATCAATTTGAAATATTGATAATAGACAATAGTTCATCTGATGGAACTCAAGATAGATTACGCAGTCTCGCAAAAGAGGATCTGAGCTTGAAGTTAATATTTAATGCGAGAAATTTTGGACATATAAGATCTCCTTATTATGGAATATTACAGTCTCAGGGCTCTGCAACAATATATATGGCTTCAGATTTACAGGATCCCCCCGAGTTAATCCCGGATTTTATTGCGCAATGGGAAAAGGGATATAAGCTTGTTATGGCAGTTAAGCCAGTTAGTAAGAGTCAGCCTTTGATGCATTTTCTAAGAAAGACCTATTATCGATTTATTGACAAAATATCCGATGTTGAAATTATTAAAGATTCAACTGGGTTTGGCTTGTATGATGAGGTTGTAATAAATAAATTGAGGGAAATCAATGATCCCTATCCATTTTTACGAGGGCTTATATGTGAGCTCGGTTATGACGTACAAATAATTCCGTTTGAACAGCCTCAGAGAGTTCGAGGGATAACAAAAAATAATTTCTACACTCTATTTGATATTGCAATGCTTGGGATGGTAAGTCATTCAAAGGTTCCAATTAGAATTGCAGCATTGGCTGGATTTATATTGGGACTTTTGAGTCTATTGATTGCCTTCATTTTCCTAATTTTAAAATTGCTTTTTTGGAATTCCTTCCCTCTAGGTAGCGCGCCAATAGCAATAGGACTCTTCTTTTTTTGCGGGGTTCAATTATTTTTCATTGGAATTCTTGGTGAGTATATTGGATCAGTTCACACTTATGTGCAAAGAAGACCAATTGTAGTAGAAAAAGAAAGAATTAATTTTGAAGATAAATAAATATAGCCAAACCAATCTTATTGTTTTGGCAATATCTGTATTAGTGTTGTTAACTTATGATCTCATTTTAGCTAAATATGCGTTTCCGCTGACCGAGGGCTGGTGGGAATTATTTGCCAGAGAGAGCGGAGGTAAAGCGCTATACAAAGAAATTTTTATTGGACTCCCCCCCCTCTATATAGGTTTCATAGAAATTCTGCAAAAAATTACCTCAAATTTTTACGATTTGAGAATTTTATTCATCGTTTTGCACTTAGCAGAATTTCTTCTGCTTGTTTTTTTTATTAAGAAATTTTTTAGCATCAAGGTTGCGATTAATTCAGCTCTAATTTCTGAGCTACTAATTATTTCCTATAACTCAGCTTACTTACCAAAAGACTATCATTTATTTCTTTCGGTTTTCGTAATACTCACTTTGATTTTTTTAGTTCAATACCAACATGGGGAAAATAAATATAAAAATATATTTTTTGCGGGTATCGCTACTGGACTAATTCTTTTAACAAAGCAAAATATTGGCGCACTATTAGTAATTTCTACATTGATAATTATATTATTTAATATAAAAAATATAATTTATTTTGTTAAATATTTAATCATCTATATGCTGGCTATTTCTAGCATTTTATTTATTTATACATATATTAATGGAGTAAATTGGATTGATGTATATTTGGGAAACGATTCAAAAGGCTCTATTTTAAAAGTATTAACAAGATTTATATCTGAGGACATTACAAGATTAACAGGGATTCAGCTATTTATTTTATTGTTTTTTTACAAAATATTAAAATCAAAAAATTTAATCTACGATAAATATAATTTTTTAATCGAAAAAATACCTTCGAATTTTTTATTTTACATAAAAAAATACTGGATTTATGGAATTTATATTTATTTTCTATATCTTGGATTAAGAGTTTCACAAAATAAAGATTTCTCAATTGCTGGATCATTAATATTTACAATAATAATAGTTAATCTATTTATCTTAATAAATATTGATAAGGGAAAGTGCTTTTTAGTAAAAATTGGGGCTATTGGCATGGTTATATTATTACTTTGCTATGGTAATTCAATGACAGCAGGATATAACTATGTGGGGCTACAAATTGGTGTGGCCATGTTATTTGCAATCATCCTTCAATTTGCAGAGAAAATCAATATAAAGTTTTTTTTCATTTATAGTTTATTATGTGTAACTATTATTACAAATAACTTTATTAAAACTAGAATAAAAGGTGATGGGAATGCCTATTCGTGGTGGGGATATAGCATTGATGGGGCATCTAAAAATGATCATCAATTTGAAAATAGTTATCTAGATGGAATCAAATTGTCACTCGAAACAAAAGAGATTTTTGAGAGGGTGGACCAAATTATTTCATCAACAAACAATTCAAATAGATTTTATTTTTATCCAAATATTCCAATTTTTTATTATATTTTTGACTTGCCTGTTCATACTCGATACCCTATCTTATGGTTTGATGTTATCCCTAGCAGCAAAAAGCTTGATGTTTTGAGGGACTTTAATGAAATTCTTCCTGACTACGTATTTTGGTTGAAGCCTTCTGCTCAAGTTTATTCGGGACACTTCGATCTTAAAGATTCTTCTTCGGTTATATCTGAACTTGACAATGAAATTGAAGAAATGCTGTCGATAGGCAAATATAAGCAGATATATGTAAGACCAATGGGGTTTTCAGCGAGGAACTCAGGTAGTGCGCTTAGACCTACGAGTGTCAGTTTAATTTGTAATAGTTGTGATGTAGATAGTTTGAATAAGTGGCTCACACGTGGCGATATTATTAATATTGAGTATTTGAATAACAATAATAAGGACTATTACCTTAATATAAAGTTTAAAAATGGAAGGTCTTATATTGATTTTTCTGAAAAATTTAATCCTATAATATTAAGTCGAGATAGATTTATTTTTACTATTCTTAAGAAGTCATAAATTTATGATTGAACTATTCCTATTCTTTGTATTATCTTTAATAGGTTTTTATATTGCCTCATTTCTGCTTGGCTCTTCAATTTCAACCTCATTAATGATTGTTGGACCATCACACTCTGTTCAAAGAGTAGTCTTAGGTTATTCATTATTAATTGTAGTGCTAAGATTTTGCCTTAGAAATGATTATCCATTAATTGTTGGATACATCTTTTTGATACCATTATTTTTTCTCGGGCTTTTAAGCGTAATAAGATGTTTTAAATCAACCAATATTAATTTTTTGAGCTTCATACCATATCTTTTGTGTGTGGTTGTTGTGGTCTGGATTGCTGCTTATCCGATATTTTTTTCAAATGTTATTTTTTATGGAAACCATGATCCTGGAGATTTAAATGGATTCTCCGCTGGCTTTTTAAAAGGTGGAAATTCATGGTCTGATTTAATGGCAATTGGAAACGATGCGACACACAAGAGTATGTGGTGGCAATCTTCAGGACGTGAATACTCGTTTCCTGACTATCGTGCTGCTGTTTCATATGATAATTTTGCCATGCTTCAGCGATGGGGTCTTCCAATAGTTGCTGCTCAAATGAGCTTCCTTCTAAAACTACCTGTATGGCTTGGGGTTTTTAGTTCTGCTGCAGCATTTTTTTTTCTTATACCAATAATTATCTATGACTTTGCGCAGAAAAATGGAATTAGTAAGTTTGAATCAATTCTTCTATCCTATTCAGTATCGGGAGTTTCACTTTGCTTGCTCTGGTATGAGGGGTTATTTGCTCATATAGCTGCAATGCCCATACTCTTATTATTCAGCTTTTATTTGCCATCGATTTTTTCTAAACGCCATTTAATTTATCATTACTTTGGCGCTGGCCTGCTAGCTACTTCTTTGCTTGGAACTTGGGGTGAGGGGGTTAACTTATTAATTATTCTATTTATTGGATTAATTCTGTTTAAGTTTATTTATGGGATGTCGACGATATCTATTAGCGAGAGCAGAACTAGTCGAGTAATTAGTTTAGTTAAGGCAGCAGGTTTTTCCTCCATTTTTTGCGTTCTTTTATCGCCACAGGCTGTGATAGATTTTTCATTATTGACCTTCAATAAAATAAGTCACGGATTCTCTCCGGGAATTCTTGGATTCAATTGGTCTATTTTTGATATCTTTGCTCCATTACCGTTTATACGAATTTCAGGTGATAACTTGCCTAATTTTCAACTTTTAGTGCAAGCGGGCCCAACTGGCAGAATTATAGAATCATTGATTTTTTTAATTATAAGTATGTTTTTTTATAAATCTAAATACTTTATAAGTTTAATTATTCCAGTATTTACAATTTTTATTTTTTCTTTGGCTCGTCAGCCCTATATTTTTTGGAATGTTGCAACCATATTGCAGCCCATAATTTTTTTATCAATTTATTTGATGATTCGTGAACGATTTTCTGCGAAAGTTAATTATTTTGTTATTTTGATTTTTACTGTACTCACAATGTATTCAGTCTCAATGCTGCAGAAAGATTACAGTCTATATTCAAGGTCGATATCAGAAGATCAATTTCAAGTTAAGATTGCAAATCAAGGCAGCTCAAATACACCGGTAGCCTACATTACGCCAAGTCTTGCTGAGGGATATTTGCGACTTGGTTGGGAGGCGCCGTTATTCTGGGTTAATAAGATTGATAGCTGGCTAGGCTTAAAGATAATATATAGTACTGAGCACAGCAAAAATTTAGAGGTTGTGGCTTATTTCAGTTGTTCTGTGGAGGGTGTCGATCGCTGTAGAGCAATTAATCAACATACTAGCCAATCTATGGAAGGATATCAGCAATATCCAACTGGGCTCAAGGTAAAAGATTTTTTGGATGAGGGGGGAGTCGTTGACAGGAAACGCATGGCAGAAGAGGTTAAGAGAATTTTTGGTGTTGAGTATAAGAAGTTGAGTCAAACCCTTCCATAGCCTTCGTTACACCATATTTTTATTTTTCAAAATTAAATTTATAAATAAATAGTTAAACATAAAACTTACTGGAATAGTAGTTAACTTTGACTCAATTGGCGACATTCCAAGTAAAAATAAATAAACTACTATATTTGAAAAAATCACGATGCTTAGCGCTTGGTAGGCCGCCCAATAAAAAAACTTAATTTTGTTGCGGTTATGTTGACTTGTTAAGATAAAACTAGAAAAAGTATATACAAACACGATTGCAAAAAATGATCCTATTGCGCTTGAAGAGCGCACAAACATACCGCTATTTATCAAAATCATATATAAACCAATGTCTATGATTAGGCCAAACCCCGAAATTAACCCAAATTTTATAATTCTTATGAGATGATTTTTCATTGGTGGTGTGAAAGGGGTGACACCTGAATTACTGGAATGCCAGCACCTTTTGCGGCAAGAACCCCAACTTTGCTATCCTCAATGGCGATGCAACGAGATTTGTTAGCATTGAGCAGGGATAATGCTAACAAATACCCTTCAGGATGCGGTTTGGGATTAACCACATCCTCTTGGCAAATTAGAAGATCAAACATCTTGCTAATATTAAATTTCTCTAGTATTTGCAGTACAGGCTCTTTTGATGCGTTGGTTACGATTACTTTAGGTATTCCTTTTAAATCTTCAAGTAAATTTATCAGGGCCTGGTTAATCTGAATTTCATTATAAAAATTTGGATAAATCTCTTTTTTTCTCTGTGCAATCTTTGAAGCTAATTCTTGTGAGTAATGCTCTTGGAGCAATTCTGGAAGGAAGTTCGACCAATGTCTACCTATGCAGCGTTGCATTATCACGTCTTGCGAAAATACAAACCCGAAATTTTTTAGCGAATTAGAATATGCTTTGGAATTAGCCCCCTCAGTGTTTGCCAAAGTCCCGTCAAAGTCCACTAATATCGCATCAAGCAATTTGATATTTCTCCCTGAATTTTCGAATTATTTTGCAGGTTACCGCAAAAAATAGTAGACCTTTTTCATCATTAAATTTGAATTTATAAGGTAGAAGTCTAAGGTAATGGATAATTTCATGTAAAAAAGCCTCACGAAGTCCATCCTCTCCGTATTTATTTTTTATCATGAACATGAGAAGAGAAGAGAGTTCTTGATATTTATCTGAGCGATAGGATGCAAATCTTATTGATGATTGATCAAAAGCTACTTTTGTATCACGGTCTAAAAATTCATAACCAGTATGGAGGGATTGTAGTAGTTTTCCCCAGTCCATCAGAGCTGATTTATATATGGTTGAAGGGTTGGGGTCAATTAATATCAAGTTTTGAGAGTTGTCAATTATTAAGTTATCAATAGTAAGGTCGCCATGAATATCTGTTTGAAGGGCATTTGACATCAATGATCGCAGTAGGTCAATTTCTTCCAGAAATTCCCACTCTTTTATGCTGAACGAACTGCCATTAATTGTGAAATCTAATGGATTTATAAGCTGTGACAATACATTTTTAACTCCCCTAATATTTTTGATAACCTTATCTTTGAGGTATTCATCCAACCCTTTATCATTAACGGCATATTCAGAATATGTATCATGATATTTAGAAATCACCCTTATAAGATTTTCTAGTACTTTTTTTGAGCTCTCAATCGGGACTGCGTGGATCCATTCGTGCATATCAATAAATCCAAGTTTATAAGGCATTTCGTAGTAACAAAAATTTTGACGATTTACAAAATTAAGCACAGGCGTGGTGGGTAGACCTCTATTTGATGCCGTTTGAAGCCAGATAAATTGATCCCTTAACTTGGTTGCTTCAGATAAATTTGCCACCTTGCGGATGCTGAGGCCATCAGATTTTTCTATAACAGCTGTTATCGCACCAGAGCCGCCATGAAGAACTCTAGATATCTTGCAATCTTCAAAACCTTCTACACCTAACTTTGAGAGTAACCCTACTTGGGTTGAAAAATACGAGAGCAGAAAATTACTATAAGCCCCTTTTCCGGAAAATGAACTAGGCAAGCCAAAGGTGGATAGTGAAAATTGTCTTAACTGTCTATTTCTAGAAGATTCGCTAAAAAAATAAGAGTAAATTAAAACAAATAGGATTGGAGTGAGCAGGAATAGAGTAAACCCAAAAATAATTTCTGAGTTATATCTTGCCTGGTAGGCTGTTGTTAAAGAGCCATTTAACTTTTCATTGTGGAAGAGTTTAAAAATTTCTATTGGTAATAATTGAGGAAAAGCAAGATAAAAACAAGTGTACGAAAAAAAATAGCATCCCCACATTAACAGAGTGGATGTGATGTAGTGCCAAGAGAGAAATCTTTTATGTTTAATTTGAAGAGATAACATCCAAAAGAAATCAAGAATCGCAGTCTGAATGCCTGGATTCCACAAGGATGTGAAGCTATATATAAATCGTTTAAAGTGACCAGAGTACTTCGTCAATAACGATACAGCAATGATTGAGCCTGGAACAAATAGCATCCATGGCTCTATTTTAAGAAATATGGTGTTCTGGTAATTAGTAATTAGCAATATTGCAACCATTATGGTAACAGCATCGGTCATTCGTTCAATTAGAACTGAGGCTAGAGAAGTAGAAAATCTAACACCTTGGACGCCCCTAGATAGCATTACTGAGCGAACTAGATCTCCGCTTCTAAGGGGTAAAATTGTATTTAGTAGGCTACCGATTGATGTGTAAAGCAATAGTTGGCTTTTCTTATGTTGAGTATTTTCTGGCAGAAGTATTTGCCAGCGAATAGATCTAATCACCTGCCCCAAAAGAAATGAGGTCATTCCAATAAAAAACCAATATCTAGTCATCGTAGAGATTGCCAAGTGGACAATTCAATTTTGATAATTTTGATGCTGCTTCTATATCTGACGGAGTTCCAAGAGATAAATGTTTTGGTAAAAGTATTGGTAAGATTTTTCCGTCTTTTGCAACATTATTCATGATGCCGCTTAAGAATAACTCACTGTAAGTGCATTGTTTTTGGTACTCGGAATATTTCTCTAGAAAGTAGTTTGCAGATTGGAAAGCGTATAGTCCGCCAATAGCCCATTCCGAGCAGACTTTTTTTTCAACAGTGCCAGTTATCTCGCCATTTTTATTAAAAATGGCGTATGAAAATGCAGGATCACTTGATCTGAAAAGGCAAAGGGCCGCATTGAATTGTTTATGTAAAAGTGGGGTGAATTCTTGTGTCTTGGCAAATGAAAATGCGAGATCACAATCAACAAATGCTATTGGCATAGTCGATGTTATCTTTTTTGCAACCAAAGCTGCTGTTTCGGCGGCTCCAGAAGTGACATCTTCGATTATGTGAATTAAGGCTTGTGGATAGAATTTTTCAATCTCTTTATTGATTTTGTAGTCAGTTACATGTTCTCGTAATACTGCAAAATGTATCTGCGAGAATGCTCTGCTAGACATAGAACTTTCTGCAGCCCACCAAAACAATGGTTTTTCTCGGAACTGTACCAGGGGTTTAGGAGTACGAATTCCAGCTTTCGTAAAGCGAGATCCCCGTCCAGCAGCGATTACAACAAGCTCCATTAGCGAGAGCTCAATACCATTAAGGCATAATCATGGACTTTTTTAAGTCCCTCCATGAACGAGACTTTCGCCTCAAAACCAAAAGCATTTTTTGTCTTTAATGGACATCCGATTGAATTTTTGAAGACCTCCTTGACAATTCTTTCTCTGTTTAACGGGTAACCCTCAAATAGAGATGGGAATTGATCCCAATAATTTACTGGATCTTTGTAAATTGGATTGATATTTTTTCCGGAAATCTGCGAGTACATTTCAATTATTTGCCGTACTGTATATCCTTTTCCACTACATAAGTTAAAAGCCTCACCTACAAATTTTTTCTTGGAGTTGAACATAGCTATTAGGCCATCAATTACATCTCCAACGTAAATATAGTCTCTGGCTGCATCACTTTGATTGTAAATTGTAGGTCTTTTGTCAAGATAAGTCTCTTTGGCTAAGTAAGATATGAATGGCGGCATAGTCCTATGTATATCTTGATGCTCTCCATATACATTGAAAAAGCGTGCAATAACAACATCTATCCCATATGTTTTTGCATAGGCTTTACATATACTTTCGCCAGCAAGTTTAGAGGAGGCATAAACGAGATCTGGTTGAACAAAATTTGATTCTTTAAAGGGGGTATCAACATTGTTTTCATATACTGCAGATGTTGAGGAAAATATCACTCTCCTGACATTAGCTTTTCTGGCAGATTCAAGTACGTTAATGAGGCCGGAGACATTATTGTCATAAGCTAATGCTGGGTTTGCTTGACATTTTGGAAGGGAAGATGTTCCGGCAAAATGAAAAATCGTATCTACTTCATGAAAATCTAGTCCTATAGACTGATCTCGTATATCTTTAAAAACTAATTTAGCAAAAGGTTTTTCTTGGTAAAGGATATTGTCTAAATATCCATCGCTCATATTATCAAGCAATACAATTTCATTGCCCTGTCTAGTCATTTCCAATCCCAGTTGTGATCCAATGAAGCCTGCGCCACCTGTAATTAATACTTTTGTCATATTTACATTTTCTTGTGGGTTATTACTTGATTATCTTATAAGTATAGTTAGATATTTTAAATGATCTAAAGTCAGTTCTTACATAATTGATTTTGCTCTTTAAGTATTTCAGAAGGTATTTTAAGAGTTTTATTGATTGCGACCATAATTTTGCATTTGAAATTTGATCTTCTTCTCTCCAAGAAATGGGAATGAATTGCACTTTTTTATTTGCAGCAAGAATACTGAGTAAAAAAGCGTTATTAAAGGTTAAATCATCAGGCATCGTCCTGTGTAATGATGTTGCGATTAAATCTCGGCCATAGAAATTTAATCCCGATCCCATATCAAAAATGCGTTGATGAGTGCAGATTGAATAAATTGAGTTAAAAATTAAATTGCCGAGCACCCTCATTGTGGGATACCCAACCAGTTCTGAGCCCTTCATAAATCGTGCGCCCAAAATGCAGTCATCCCCCGTTATGTTTTGGGTATGAAGATAAGGCACTATATCTGAGAGTCTACCTTGGTCATCTCCATGCAAAATAACAACACCATCATAATTTTTTTCAAGAGTGTATTGAAATGCAACTTTATGGGTGCCTCCAAGGTTATAGTTTTGGTCGTTTTGTATTATGGATATTTTTTTTTGTGGATAAAAATTAGCAGATTTTATTGCAGACAAAAGTGTGTCGTCGGTGCTTTGGTTATCAATAACTAAAAGCTCTGAGAATGCGTCAAATGATAAATCTGCGAATTGTTTGATAACTCTGCCTATTTGAGACGAGCAATTGTATGCAGGGACCGCTACTAGTATTTTTGAGTTGCGCATGTTGTTTATATTAAAGTTAATTATTATGCATAAGATTATTTTTAAAAATCATAATTATTTATTCTAATTTATACCATGGAATGGTAAAGATATATAAGATAGGAAACGAGGCAGTAGGGGTGAGTATTTAACTGCTGTTTCTAAATCTAATGTTGCGGCTGAGACAGGAGTGATCGATTAAAGAGTGATTAATCTTGAACACTGCTCTTATGAGCTCATATAGTTAATTAAGCAAAAGCGCAGTAACTATAATTATTGTGTAGTTGGATACTCTTATCAACCTTGAAAGTCAAAGTGCTCAATCAAGTAACCATACCTAAAATCAGATAGAATCTTAGCTTTAACAGCGACCGCTCTTCAAGTCCCCACAAATTTAGGAATAAATAAGCATGGGATATTAATGATGATCACACTGCAAAAATTAAATCATTGATTGATGCTTTTAATGTCGAATACACTAACATATATACTAATTTAATATTGTATTCCTTTGAGGCATTCCGGCCTTTGTGAGCCTTTTTAGCTTGAAAGTGAGTGTATTTAATGATTCTAGTCACTGGTGGTGCGGGTTTTATTGGTAGTAATTTTGTATTAGACTGGCTTGCTGATCTAGATGCTGAGGGCGTGGTTAACTTAGATAAATTAACCTACGCAGGTAATTTAGCAACTCTTCAGTCATTATCAGCCGATGCTCGCCATCTATTCGTTCAGGGCGATATCGGCGACTATGATTTAGTTCTCCCGCTGCTAAAAAAACATGCTGTACGCGCAGTTGTTAATTTTGCCGCTGAGTCTCACGTTGATCGATCGATTCATGGGCCGGTTGACTTTATTCAGACCAACGTAGTCGGTACATTCAATTTATTGGAAGCAGTTCGTGCTTATTGGTCAGAGTTGTCCGATTCGGCTAAGGTAAAGTTCCGTTTCTTACATGTATCTACTGATGAAGTGTATGGATCTTTGTCTCCAACTGATCCTGCTTTTACAGAAACCAATACTTATGAGCCGAACAGTCCTTATTCGGCATCTAAAGCAGCATCTGATCACTTAGTTCGTGCATGGCACCATACTTATGGGCTACCAGTGTTAACAACCAATTGTTCAAATAATTACGGGCCTTATCACTTCCCAGAGAAATTGATACCTTTGGTGATTCTGAATGCCCTTGCAGGTAAACCTTTACCTATCTATGGTGATGGGCAACAAATTAGAGATTGGTTGTACGTTAAAGACCATTGCTCAGCTATTCGTCGCGTATTAGAAGCTGGAAAGCTTGGTGAGACTTATAACGTTGGTGGTTGGAATGAGAAGCCCAATCTTGATGTGGTCAATACCATCTGCAGCATCTTGGATGAGCTACGTCCTAAATCAGACGGCAGTTCTTATGCATCACAAATAACTTATGTCAAAGATCGTCCTGGTCATGATCGTCGGTATGCGATTGATGCTACTAAGTTAGAGCGTGAGTTGGGTTGGAGGCCTGCTGAAACTTTTGATACAGGTATACGTAAAACAGTACAGTGGTACTTGGATAATAAAGAATGGACTGATGGTGTTTTAAGTGGTTCTTACCGTGATTGGCTTAAAAAGCAATATCAGTAAAGCACCAATAC
>JACCDV011091999.1_pt1 | contig 24547 bp, 27 predicted proteins | sample 7446131 | NCBI WGS metagenome assembly JACCDV01 (sample SAMN15323448, study PRJNA562643) | freshwater metagenome | isolation source: river surface water | place: USA:Blue River Watershed | collected 2017-08-17
CACCATGCCCACGCCGTACTCGCCAAAGGGCGGCAGGGCCAGGCCCTGCCTGGCCATCTCTTCACGGTAGAGCGCATCGGGCAGCTGGATCAAGATGCCGGCGCCGTCGCCCATGAGCGGATCGGCCCCCACAGCGCCTCGGTGGTCCAGGTTTTCCAGAATCTTCAGCGCCTGCGTCACGATGGCGTGGCTTTTCTGCCCCTTGATGTGCGCGACGAAACCGACGCCGCAGGCATCGTGCTCGTTGGCGGGGTCGTACAGACCGCTTTGCTGGAAATGTTCTTTTTCGGCTGCCGTGGTCATGGCGCACTCCTAGGGTTTTTACGCAGGGGTCGGAGTGTAAAGCACAGCAGCAAGCGTGCCAACCAAATTAATTGGGGTCAGATCCCAATTAATTTAAGACGCAAGCAAGGTCTTGATTAATTGGGGACATATTCAATCCATCGGCTTTTTGAAGGGACGTCCGGCCTTGCCCGGCAACAGCCGGCGCGAGGTGCCCTGCCGCAACTCGCTCATGAAATCCTCGGAACCGAGCGCCCAGCCCGACAGCGCTGCGCGGGTGAGCTCGTCACGTTGCCGGTTGACCAGCCCTGCCCGGACCAGGTCGGCATAGGCCGCTTCCCGAGCAAAGGGCGTGTTGCCCAGTGCCCAATACAGTGCATGCGCGGTCACCAATTTGTCACTCACCAACCCAATACAGTGCCTGTGGCTGGACCAGCGGAAATCCTGAGCCTGCTCGACCATGCCGGCGCGCACCGGGTTGAGGTCAATGTAGGCCATGCAGGCCAGCAGGTAGCGCTCGCTTTCGATCAGGTTGCTGCGGTAACGCCCTTCCCAGAGCGTGCCGGTTCGCTGGTGGCGCAGATTGAAGTAACGCACGTAGGCTCGGCCGACCGCCTGCATCATCTGTGGCAAACCCTCCCCGGTTTCGGGTGTCACCAGCAAGTGGAAGTGGTTGTCCATGAGCACGTAGGCATGGATGGCCACCTTGCCGCTGCGCGCGTGCTCGTGCCAGAGGTCGAGCAGGCGCTGCCGGTCCTGGTCATCCCGCACGATGGCCTGCCGGTCATTGCCGCGTTGGATCACATGGTGCGGGTAGTTGGCGACGGTGAGGCGGGGCAAACGGGCCATGGGGGGGTTCCGGGATCTAGCTTTCAGTTTAATCGGGATCTGACCCCAATTAACAACCCCGATTAACACCCATTCACATGGGGTATGCTGGTTTGGTGAGCACGTCTTCTTTACGCATCGGCGCCGGTGCCGGTTACGCCGGTGACCGGATAGCACCTGCGGTGGAACTGGCCGAGCACGGCCGGCTCGATTACCTGGTGTTCGAATGCCTGGCCGAGCGCACGATTGCGCTGGCACAGCTCGAGCGCCTGCAGCACCCGGACAAAGGCTTCGACCCCCTGCTGGCCGATCGCCTGCAGGCCGTGCTGCCAAGCTGCCTGGCACAAGGCACGCGCATCATCAGCAACATGGGCGCGGCCCATCCGCTGCAGGCCGGTCGTGAGGCCCTGCGGGTGGCCGAGGCACTCGGCCTGTCTGCTCTGAAGGTGGCCGTGGTGCAGGGGGACGATGTGCTGGCCCGGCTGCTGCAGGACGGCCTGGACCTGCCCTTGCTCGACAGCGGCGCCCCGCTGGGCAGCCTGCAGGAGCGGCTGATCTCGGCCAACGCCTATCTCGGCGCCGACGCCCTGCTGCCGGCACTGCAGACCGATGCCCAGCTCATCCTCTGCGGCCGCGTGGCCGATCCGGCCCTGTTCCTGGCGCCCCTGGTGCACCATTTCGGCTGGGCCGACGACGATTGGGTCCGGCTGGGACAGGGCATCCTGGTGGGCCACCTGCTCGAGTGCGCCGGCCAGATCACCGGCGGCTACTTTGCCGACCCCGGCTTCAAGCACGTGCCGGACCTGGCCCGGCTGGGCTTTCCGCTGGCCGAGGTGCAGGCCGATGGCGGCGCCGTCATCACCAAGGTCGCCGGCTCGGGCGGCTGCGTCACGGTGGCCACCTGCACCGAGCAGCTGCTCTATGAAATCGAGAATCCGGCGCGCTACTTGCAGCCCGATGTGGTGGCCGATTTCTCGCAGGTGCAGCTCAGCCCCGACGGTCCCGACCGCGTGCGCGCCAGCGGCGCCAGCGGCCAGCCCCGGCCGGACACCCTGAAGGTCACGGTGGGTTACCACGATGGCTTCATCGGTGAAGGCCAGATGGGCTACGCCGGCCCTGGCTGCCTGGCCCGCGGACAACTCGCGCTGGCACTGGTGCGCCAGCGCCTGCAGGACGCCGGTCTGGGCGCGCTCGAAACCCGCTGCGAACTGATCGGCGTCAACAGCCTGATGCCGCAGGCCACCGCCAGCGCCGACCCCCAGGAGGTGCGCCTGCGGGTGGCCGTGCGCGCCCCGACCCGGCGTGCCGCCCAGCAGGTGGCCAACGAGGTCGAAGCCCTCTACACCAACGGCCCGGCCGCCGGCGGCGGCGCCAGCAAGTCGGTGCGCGAAGTGGTGGCCGCGGCCGCCGTGCTGGTGCCCCGCAGCTGGGTGCAGCCGCACCTGACCGTACTGACATCAGGACAAGGCAGGGCCACATGAAGCTCAGAGACCTCGCCCACACCCGCACCGGCGACAAGGGCAACCGTTCCACCCTGACGGTCATTGCCTACGCGCATGCGGATTTTGGCCGCCTTGAAGCACAGTTGACAGCCGAACGCGTGCGCCGGCATTACGATGGCATCGTGCAGGGGCAGGTCGAACGCTTTGCCCTGCCGCAGCTGGGCGCCCTGCAGTTCGTGCTGCACGAGGCACTGGCCGGCGGGGTGACCCGTTCGCTGGCGCTGGACGCCCATGGCAAAACACTCAGCAGCCACCTGCTGGACATGGACATCGATTGAACCAGGAGACACAGATGCAACGCTCACTCACCACCTTGCTGACCGGCCTGCTGGCCGGACTGGCGCTGGCCGCCGGCGGCGCCGCCCAGGCGCAGGGCTACCCGAACAAGCCGATCAAGGCCATCGTGCCCTTTGCGGCGGGCAGCGCCACCGACCAGATCGGCCGCGCCTTTGCACAAAAGATGTCCGAGCAGCTGGGCCAGCCCATCGTCATCGAGAACCGCGCCGGGGTCAACGGCATGCTGGGTGCCGATGCGGTGGCCAAGTCCGCGCCCGATGGCTACACCATCATGGTGGGCACCAACAGCACCAATGCGGCCCTCAAAAGCCTGATGAAGAAACTGCCCTACGACCAGGACACCGCCTTTGCACCCATCGGCTACATCGGCTCGGTGCCCCTGATCGTGGCGGTCAACAACGACGTGCCGGCCAAGAACCTGCGCGAGCTGGTGACCCTGGCCAAGGCCAAGCCGACCCAGCTGACCTTTGCCAGTGCCAGCACCTCGCAGCGCGTGTCCACCGAAATGCTGCAGAGCATGGCTGGCATCGAAATGACCCACGTGCCCTACAAGAGCGGCCCGGCCGCCATGACCGACCTGATCGGCGGGCAGGTCAACCTGTTCACCGCCGACTTCGCGGTGATGCTGCCCCAGGTCAAGGCCGGCAAGATCCGCGGCCTGGCCGTGACCTCCATGCAGCGCTCCAAGGCCATCCCCGAACTGCCCACCGTCAATGAAGCGCTGGGGCTCAAGGACTACGAGCTGATCGCCTACTTCGCCATGTTCGCCCCGGCCGGCACCCCCGCCGATGTCATCGCACGGCTGAACCGGGCGCTCAATGCGGCGGCGGCCGACAAGGACATCATCGAGAAGTTCTCGGCCATCGGTTTCGAGACCAGCCCGGGGACCCCCGAAGCCCTGGCCCAGCGCAACCGCCTGGAGACGGCCAAGTGGGCCAAGGCCATCCGCGACGCCAAGATCGAGGCCGAGTGAAGCTGCAACGGCCTTAGAGGGCTGGGTAGCGCGCCTGTGCCAGCGCGTCCAGCCCGAACTGCGCCAGCAGCGCCTCCAGCCGCTCACGGGCGCTGCGCTTTTTCTGGCCGGTGCACTTGGCCAGGATCAGCTCATTTTTCATGCTGTGCTCCCAGCCCACCAATTCGGTCACGGTGACCGAATAGCCCTGTGACTCCAGGTACAGGCAGCGCAGCACGTTGGTGAGCTGGCTGCCGATCTCGCGGGTGTGCAGCGGGTGGCGCCACAGCTCGGCCAGCGGTGTTTTGGACAAGGCCAGCGCCTTGTTCTGGCGCAGGCAGGCTGCGAGCTCGGCCTGGCAGCAGGGCACCAGCACCATGTACTTCACACGCTTTTGCAAGCCGAAGGCGATGGCATCGTCGGTCGCGGTGTCGCAGGCGTGCAGCGCGGTGACCACGTCGATCTGTGCGGGCAGTTCGGCGCTTTGCGCCGATTCGGCCACACTCAGGTTCAGAAAGCGCATGCGCTCAAAACCCAGCCGCTCGGCCAGTTGGCGTGAGGACTCGACCAGTTCGCTGCGGGTCTCGATGCCGTAGATCGCGCCTTTGCCCAGAGCCTTGTAGAACAGGTCGTAAATGATGAACCCCAGGTACGACTTGCCCGCGCCATGGTCGGCCAGCGTCGGGCCCGGCGGCGAGTCGGGCAATTCGAGCAGCAGCTTCTCAATGAACTGGAACAGGTGGTAGACCTGCTTGAGCTTGCGCCGCGAGTCCTGGTTGAGCCTGCCCTCGCGCGTGAGGATGTGCAATTGCTTGAGCAGCTCGACCGACTGGCCCGGGCGCACTTCGGGCGGCAGCTCGGGCGTCGCGACAGCGGGGCGTTTCCTCATGGTGTGGCGTCCACGTCCAGTTTTTTCCAGCCCGCCAGCCCCAGTTTTTCCATCGTCGCCATATTCGCCTCGTAGATCGCCTGCGCCTCGGGAAAGGCCTCCACCGCCCGGTCGATGCTGTCCTCGCGCAGCAGATGCAGCGTGGGGTAGGGCGAGCGGTTGGTGCAGTTGGTGATGTCGTCGGGCGCGGTGTCGGCAAACTGGAAGTCCGGGTGAAAGCTGGCCACCTGGAACTCGCCTTCCATGTCCAGTTCCTGCAGCACGCCATCGGCCTCGTCCAGAAAGTCGTTGAAGTCCAGGAAATCGCGCAGCATGTGCGGCACGATCAACAGCGTGGTCTCGCGCGCTGGGGCGGGCATGGCCTGCAAGGCATGAAGCTCTTCGATCAGCTCGTCGCGCAGGCCCTCGAGGCCCTTGGCCTGACTCACCGCGTAATGGATCTGGCCCTTGCTGTGCGGCGCCTTGGCAAAGGGGCAGAGGTTCAGGCCGATGACGGCGCGCTCGAGCCAGCGCACGGTGTCGGCAATGGCAATGTCTCGGGAGGTGTCGGTCATGCGCGGATTGTGCCTGCACGCGCATCAGGGTCGCGACGACTGCAAGGCCCGCTGCGCCAGCACCGCCAGCAGCGCCCCGCCCGCGCAGCAGGCCACGGTGAACCAGGGCGTGAGCTGCCAGCCCCCTGCCCTCGCCGCCAGGGCCGCCACCGTCGGCGGCCCGATGAACTGCCCCAGGGCCGAGAGCTGCTGCACCCAACCGACGGTGGCGGCCACCTGCTGCTCGCCCGGGGCCAGCCGCACCGCCAGAGAAAACAGCGTGCCCGGCACCAGCCCCCCCAGACCGGAGAACAGCAGCACACCGGCGTAGCGCAGCCAGGGCCAGCCTTCGGTGAAGCCGGCAAAGGCCAGGGTGCTGCCCAGCGCCATGGCGCCAAAGCCCAGCCACAGGGTGGCGCGTGGCCGCCACCCTCGCTGCAACAGGCGGCCCGCGGCCATGTTGCCGCCCATGTTCACCGCTGCCGCCATCGCTGTCAGCAGGCCCAGCCAGGCCCCGCCCACCCCCGCTGCGGCATAGATCGATGGCAGAAAACCCACCACCGCCAGCCACTGGCCGGAATACAGGCCGAAGGTCAGTGCCACCAGCCAGGGGCCCCGCGCGCCCAGCGTGCGGCGCAGCCGCGCCAGCACCCCGGCCGCCGCTTCTGCCGGGGCCGGCGGATCGGCTGGGACCACCCGCCAGACCCAGACCGCCATGGCCAGCGAGGCCAGCGCAAACAGCCACCACCAGGCATGCCAGCCCCAGACCGGGATGCACAGCGGCCCGAGCAGCAGGGCCAGCGCGGTGCCGGTGGGCATGTAGGCACCCCAGACCCCGAGCATGCCCGGCAGCTGCGGCGGCGGCACCAGGCGCCGGATCAGCGCGGGCGCGGGCAGGGCCACCAGCAAAAAACCCAGGCCCTCGATGGCGCGCAGCACCAGCAGGGCCTGCACCGAATTGGCCAGCCCGCCGGCGGCGCTGGCCAGCGCCAGCAGCAGCAGGCCGCGCACCATGCTGCGCTGCAGGCCCATGCCGTCGGCCAGCAGGCCCATGAAGACGGCCAGCGTCAGGCCCGCCAGCTGCACCATCGACAGCAGAAAGCCCGACTGCAGCAGGGTCAGTCCCAGCTCGGCCTGCAGCGCCGGCAAGGCCGGCGGCAGTTTGCCCACCTGCAGGGCAGCCACGCCGCCAGCGGCCACCACCAGCCAGGCGCGCATCACAGCAGGCGCTTTCCGGTCAGGCGCTCGTGCTCGCGCAGGGCAAAGCGGTCGGTCATGCCCGCGATGTAGTCGGCCACGGCGCGGTGGCGGTCCTCGCGTGCAGCGAATTGAGCGCGCAGTTCGCCCGGTTCGGCCAGGTAGGCCGCAAACAGTTCGCGCACCACCGCCTTGGCCTGGACGGTGGTGTGCATGACCTGCGGGTGGCGGTAGAGGTGGGCAAAAAGGAATTGCTTGAGCTGGGCGCTCTGGCTGTGCATCGCTTGCGAAAAGCGCAGCAGGGGGCCGGCGCGGCGGGCCTCGTCGGCGGTTTGCACACCGGCCGCCACGATCGCCGCGCGGGTCGTGTCGATCACGTCATACACCTGGTCGCTGAGCATGCGGCGGGTGCTCTCGTAGAGCCAGCGGCGCGGTTTGTGCTGGAGTTGCGGGTGTTCGGCCAGCACCTGCTGGCGGTAACGGTCAAACAGCGGCACCGCCTGCAGCTGCTCGAGCGAAAGCAGGCCCGAGCGAACGCCGTCATCAATGTCGTGTGCGTTGTAGGCGATCGCATCGGCCAGGTTGCACAGCTGCGCCTCCAGCCCAGGCTGGGTGCGGTCCAGGAAACGCCGCGCCACGCCGCCCGGCTCGAGTGATTCGATGGCCTCGGCATTGCTGCGCGAGCAGTGCTTGAGGATGCCTTCGCGGGTTTCAAAACTCAGGTTCAGGCCGTCAAACTGCGGGTAGCGCTCTTCCAGGGTGTCGACCACGCGCAGGCTCTGCAGGTTGTGCTCGAAGCCGCCGTGCTCGGCCATGCATTCGTGCAGCGCGTCCTGTCCGGCATGGCCAAAGGGGGTGTGGCCCAGGTCATGCGCCAGCGCAATCGCCTCGACCAGGTCTTCGTTCAGGCCCAGGGCGCGGGCGATCGAACGGCCCAGCTGCGCGACCTCGAGCGAGTGGGTCAGGCGGGTGCGGAACAGGTCGCCTTCGTGGTTGAGGAAGACCTGGGTCTTGTAGACCAGGCGGCGAAAGGCGGTGGAGTGGACGATGCGGTCGCGGTCGCGCTGGAAGGCGTCGCGCGTGGGCGCCGGCGGTTCCGGGTGGCGACGCCCACGGCTGTGGGCGGGGTGGCTGGCCCAAGGCGCCAGGCCGGTGGAATTGCGTCGCTCAGGCACAGCAGGCGTCGATCACGGCGCGCACCATGGCATCGGGCGCGCCCTGCACCGCCGCCTTTCCCGGCGCGTCGATGAGCACAAACTGGATATCGCCGGCCACCGCCTTCTTGTCCAGGCGCATGTGCGCGATGTAGTCCAGCGCGTTGTCGGCCGCGTTCAGCACCGGACCGCGTACCGGCAGACCGGCGCGCTCGATCAGGGCCTTCAGGCGCGCCACGAAGGCGGTGTCGACCTTGCCCAGGCGCTGCGAGAGTTCGGCTGCCATGACCATGCCGCAGCCCACGGCCTCGCCGTGCAACCAGACGCCAAAACCCAGGCCGGCTTCGATGGCATGCCCGAAGGTGTGGCCGAAATTGAGGATGGCGCGCAGGCCGGACTCGCGCTCGTCCTGACCCACCACCCAGGCCTTGATCTCGCAGCTGCGCTGCACGGCGCGGACCAGCGCCTGAGGCTCGCGCGCCAGCAGCGCGCCGATGTGGGCCTCGATCCAGGCCAGGAAGTCCATGTCGGCGATCGGTCCGTACTTGATGACCTCGGCCAGGCCTGCGCTCAGCTCGCGCTCGGGCAATGTGCGCAGCGTGTCCAGGTCACACACCACCCGCACCGGCTGGTAGAAGGCACCGATCATGTTCTTGCCCAGCGGGTGGTTGATGGCGGTCTTGCCGCCCACCGAAGAATCCACCTGCGAGAGCAGCGTGGTGGGCACCTGCACAAAGGGCACACCGCGCATGTAGCTGGCCGCCGCGAAGCCGGTCATGTCGCCGATGACGCCGCCGCCCAGGGCAAACAAGACCGTCTTGCGGTCGCAGCCCTGGCCCAGCAGCGCGTCAAAGATGCGGTTCAGGGTCTGCCAGTCCTTGTGCGCCTCGCCGTCGGGCAGCACCACGGTGTGGACCTGCCTGTAATGCGGCGTGAGCGCGGCACGCAGTGGTGCTTCATACAAGGGGGCAATGGTGTCGTTGGTGACGATCACCGCAGCCTGGGCCTTGGGCAGGCCGGCCCAGGTGTCCGGCTGGCCCAGAAGGCCGGCACCGATGTGGATGTCGTAGCTGCGGTCGCCCAGCGCGATGGCGACTTTGGAGGTGGCGGAGGTCATGCCCCCGAGTTTAGGGCCTTCAGTCCGGCCAGCACCGGCGCCGACACCAGGCCGGAGACATCGCCGCCGAGCTTGTGGATCTCGCGCACCAGGGTGCTGCTGATGTGCTGCACATGCGCGCTGGTATGCAGGAAAACCGTGTCCACCCTGGGCGCCAGGTGGCGGTTCATGCCGGCCATCTGGGTTTCATAGTCATAGTCGGTGACCGAGCGCAGGCCCCGCACGATGACGCTGGCGCCCTGCGACTGCACCATGTCCACGATCAGGCCATCGAAGGGCAGGACCTGGACATTGGGGCAATCGGCCAGCGCGGCCTGTGCCAGCCGCAGGCGCTGGTCCAGATCGAGCAGGGTCTTTTTATGCACCGCGCGTGCCACCGCGATGACGACCGTCTCGAACATGGTGGCGGCACGGCGCACCACGTCCTCATGGCCCAGGGTCAGCGGATCGAAGGTGCCCGAATAGACGGCGATGACGGAACGGCTCATGCGCAAGGCCTCATGCAATGGGTTCTGACGATTATGCAGTGCGACGCAGCAGGTGCGCATGCACCGCACCGGCCTGCAGGTGGCGCACCACTTCCAGCCCGAAAGGCGCCAGCGCCGCGTCGCTCCACCGGACGGGTGCTTCCAGGTAGACCCATCCGTCCACGGGCACCAGTCGCACCGCCGCCCGCAGGGCCGGCTCGAACCAGGGACCGTCAAAGGGCGGGTCGAGGAAAACCAGGTCGAAGGTGTCGGCGGCAAGCCGCTGCATGCCGGCCACGGCATCGCCGCGCTGCACCTGCAGCATGCTCGCCTGCAGGCGCTCAGCCTGCTGCTGCAGCTGCCGCGCCAGTTCGGGCGAGAGTTCCAGCGCCAGCACCCGGGTGGCGCCGCGCGAGGCGGCCTCCAGGCCCAGGGCGCCGGTGCCGGCAAACGCGTCCACACAGCGCCAGCCCGTCAGGTCCTGGCCGAGCCAGTTGAACAGGGTCTCGCGCACCCGGTCGGGGGTGGGCCGAAGGCCTGGCATGTCCAGCACCTTGATCGGCGTGCGCCGCCAGCGGCCGCCAATGATGCGGATCTGGTGCGCCGCCTGGCCACGCGCGGGGGCAAGCGGCTTTCTGGCGGGCGGCAGGGCGGACTTGGGACGCATGGCACGAGTGTACGTGCCATGGCGCGGTGGTCCGTTCAGGGCTGTCCGCCCACCACCACGGTGACCATGCGACCGGGCTGCAGCACACGGGCAAAGGCGCGGCGCACATCGGCCGCCGTCACCCTGCCCATCTCTTCGGTCCAGCGGTCAAGGTAGTTCAGCGGCAGGCCGTTCCAGGCGATGTTGGCCACGTTCTCGAGCAGCTTGCGGTTGCTGTCGATGCGCAGGGCAAAGCCGCCGATCAGGTTGTCCTTGGCCGCCTGCAGTTCGGCCTCGCTCGGGCCCTGCTCGACAAAATCCCGCACGACCTGGCGCGCCACCTCGAGCGCCTGCGCGGCCTGGTCGGGCCGGGTCTGCAGGCCCACGGTGAAGGCGCCAGCGTGCAGCGCCGGCGCGAAACCGCTGAAGACGCTGTAGCTCAGGCCACGCTGCTCACGCACCTGCGCGGTCAGACGCGAGGTGAAGCCGCCACCGCCCAGGATGTGGTTGCCCAGCAGCAGGGCAAAAAAATCGGGGTCCTGGCGCCGGTGGCCGGGCTGACCGATCAGCACATGGGCCTGGGCCGATGCGAAGGGCAGACGCAGGTCCTGCGGCGCGCGCAGCGCGGGCACCTCGGCCACCGCAGGCAGCGGCTCGCAGCGGCCCTGCGGCCACAGCGACAGCAGGCGGCTGACCAGGGCGTCGGCCTGGGCGCGGCTGACATCGCCCACCACGCTGACGACCGCCCGGCAAGGCCGCAAGGCCTGCGCATGCCAGCGCTGGAAGTCGGCCACCGCAATGCGCTGCAGGCTCTCCGGGCTGGTGCGCCAGCCATAGGGGTGACCGCCATACACCGCCTCGGCAAAGCGCTGCTGGGCGACCGTTCCAGGGCGTGTGAGCGATTCGCGGATGGCCGCAGCGATCTTCTCGCGGTCATGCGACCAGACCGGCTCGGGATAGGCCGGGTGCGCCATCTGCCGCGCCGCCAGTTGCACGGCCCGGTTCAGCAGTTCGGGGTCGGTCAGGCTGCGCAGCGAAAAGCTCAGCCGGTCGGCGCTGGTGGAGGCGCCGAAACTGGCGCCCAGGTCGGCCCAGGCTTCGCCCAGCTGGTTTTCATCGAGGGCGCCGGCGTAGGGCCCCTGCCCGCCCGCCTGCGCGCGGATGCCACTGGCCAGCTGCCCCGCCGCTGCCGAGGCCAGGCCGGGCTTGTCGACCGGGTCGCGCCGGCTGCCGGCGTCCAGGTCGATCTGCACATCGACCATCGGGATGTTGTGGCTCTGGACCAGGTAGACGCGTGCGCCGCCAGGCTGCTGCCAGTGCTGGATGGGCAGCACAGCATGGGCCACCGGGATCAGGCCGAGCGTGGCGAGCAGCAGCAGGAGGATTTTGAGGGGGTGCAGGTGTTGCATGTGGCCATCCCCCTTCAATGGCGCGCGCCCGGCACGGCGCGTGGTGCGGACGCTTTGCCGGACATCGGCTGCGGCCGCAGGATGGCCACGGTCAGCTCGTCGTCACCGAAGTACTTGCGGGCCACGGCCTGCACCTGCGCGGCGCTGACGCGGCGCAGGCGTTCGATGACCTGCGCGCCGCTGTCGGGCGGCAGCTCCAGGGCCCAGGCCACACCGAGCTCGCGCGCCTGGTTGAACACCGAGTCGAGCTTGTAGACCTCGCTGGCCACCCACTGGGTCTTGACGCGCTGCAGCTCGGCCTCGCTGACGCCCTCCTCGGCCACCTTGCGCACCTGGGCACGCAGGGCCGCCTCCAGTGCCTCGGGCGCGGTGCCCGGCGCAGGCACGCCATCGAGGATGAACAACTGCGGGCCCCGGCCCATCAGGCCATTGCCGGCACCGGCGCTGTCGGCCAGCCGCTGCGGCCCCTGGGTGAGGGCCTTGTCCAGCCGAGCGCCGCTGTAGCCATCGAGCACCGCCGCCAGCACGGTCAGGGCCAGCGCATCGTCGTGCTCGGGGTCGGGGGCCATGGAGGCCAGGCGCGGCACCTTGAAGGCCAGTGCCACATAGCTTTGTTCCGCCGGGGCCTTGAGCTCGAGGCGGCGCAGGCCCCTCTGCGGGGGCTCATTCTGGGGCTTGCGCTCGGGCACGGGCCGGGCCTGCAGCCGGCCGTAGTGCTGCTCGGCCAGCGCGCGCACCTGTTCGGGCTCCACATGGCCGGCCACCACCACCACCGCATTGGCCGGGGTGTACCAGCGCTGGTAGAAGTCGCGCACGTCCTGCGGCGTCATGGCCTGCAGGTCGCTCATCCAGCCCACGATGGGCCGGCGGTAGGGAGAGGCGCTGAGGGCAGTCGCCATCAGCGCCTCGTAGAGCAAGGCACGCGGGTTGTCTTCGGTGCGCAGCCGGCGCTCTTCCTTGACCACCTCGATTTCCTTGCGGAACTCGGCATCGGGCCACTGGTTGTTGGCAAACCGGTCGGCCTCGAGCTGCATCACCTCGGCCAACCTGCCGGAGGGGATCTGCTGGAAGTAGCCGGTGTAGTCCCTGGCGGTGAAGGCGTTTTCGCGGCCGCCGAGGGCGGCCACACGGCGCGAGAACTCGCCCGGACCCAGCCGGGCCGTGCCCTTGAAGAGCATGTGCTCGAGCACATGGGCAACGCCGCTGGTGCCATCGACCTCGTCCATCGAGCCGACACGGACCCACAGCATGTGCACCGCCGTGGGGGCGCGGCGGTCGGGCCGCACCCACAGCTGCATGCCGTTGGAGAGGGTGTAGGTGAACGTGCTGCGGGTCTGGCTGGCCGCCGCTGGCGTGCCGGGGGTACCGGGGACCTGGGCTCGGCCCGGGCCCGTGGCCAGCAGCAGGGCCAGCGCCAGCGGGATGAACGGGAGCAAACGGGGTTTCATAGAATGGATCATCCTTGAAAAACGGACGTTGGCCGGACCTCCGCCCGAAAAACCGTTTCCTGTTTCGTCATTTTCCCGCCATGTTCAGCTTTTTCCGCAAGAAATCCAGCGCGCCCGAAGCGCCTGCCGCCGCGCCCGCAGCGGCCACCGCCCCGCAGGCGGCTGCGCCAGCAGCCCCGGCCGCCACGCGCCAGAGCTGGCTCGAGCGGCTCAAGAGCGGCCTGCGCAAGACCGGCGCGTCGATCGCCACCGTCTTCACCGGCACGCAAATCGATGACCAGCTCTATGAAGAACTGGAAACCGCGCTGCTGATGGCCGACACCGGCATCAAGGCCACCGAGCACCTGCTGGGCGACCTCAAGCGCCGCGTCAAGGAGGCCAAGGCCACCGAGCCGGTGCAGGTCAAGGGGCTGCTGGCCGAGGCGATTGCCGACCTGCTGGCCCCGCTGCAAAAACCGCTGGCCATCGGTGCCCAGCAACCGACCGTGATCATGGTGGCAGGGGTCAATGGCGCCGGCAAGACCACCTCGGTGGGCAAGCTGACCAAGCACCTGGCCGACAGCGGCCAGAGTGTGCTGCTGGCCGCTGCCGACACCTTCCGCGCCGCCGCCCGCGAGCAGCTGGCGATCTGGGCCGACCGCAACACGGTGGAGATCGTCAGCCAGCAAGGCGGCGACCCGGCCGCCGTCAGCTTTGACGCCGTCAGCGCCGGCCGCGCCCGCGGCAAGGACGTGGTGCTGGTCGACACCGCCGGGCGCCTGCCGACCCAGCTGCACCTGATGGAGGAGCTCAAAAAGATCAAGCGCGTGGTGCAAAAAGCCGACGGCACGGCGCCGCATGAGGTGCTGTTGGTGATCGACGGCAACACCGGCCAGAACGCGCTGGCCCAGGTCAAGGCCTTTGACGAGGCGCTGCAGCTGACCGGCCTGATCGTGACCAAGCTCGACGGCACCGCCAAAGGCGGCGTGCTGTGCGCGATTGCCCGTGAGAGGCCGGTCCCGGTGTACTTCATCGGCGTCGGCGAACAGCTGGAAGACCTGGAAACCTTTGATGCCCGCGAATTCGCTCAGGCCTTGCTAAGCTAATGCCCTTGCGGGACAGATCTTCAGCTCTGTCCCCAACTGACTAAACCCTTGCGGGACAGATCTTCAGCTCTGTCCCCAACTGACTAAACCCTTGCGGGACAGATCTTCAGCTCTGTCCCCAACTGACTAAACCCTTGCGGGACAGGTCTTCAGCTCTGTCCCCAACTGACTAAACCCCTGCGGCACAGAACTTTGACGCCGTCCCCCATCGATCGCCCATGAACACCACCGAACCGCGCCTGACCTCCCTCTCCCATGGCGGCGGCTGTGGCTGCAAGATCGCCCCGGGTGTGCTCTCGGACATCCTCAAGGGCACGCACGGCCTGCCGGTGCCCCCCGAACTGCTGGTGGGCATCGAAACCGCCGACGATGCCGCCGTATACCGGCTCAACGACGAGCAGGCCCTGATCGCCACCACCGACTTCTTCATGCCCATCGTCGACGACCCTTTCGACTTTGGCCGCATCGCCGCCACCAACGCCATCAGCGATGTCTACGCCATGGGCGGCACCCCGATCCTGGCGCTGGCCCTGGTGGGCATGCCGATCAACGTGCTGTCCACAGCGACCATCGGCCGCATCCTCGAAGGCGGCGCCAGCGTCTGCAAGGCCGCCGGCATCCCCATCGCGGGCGGCCACACCATCGACTCGGTCGAACCCATCTATGGCCTGGTGGCCATCGGGCTGGTGCACCCGCAGCGTGTCAAGCGCAACGCCGACGCCCGTGCCGGCGATGTGCTGGTGCTGGGCAAGCCGCTGGGTGTAGGGGTGCTCTCGGCCGCCCTCAAGAAGAACGCCCTGGACGCCGCAGGCTATGCGCAGATGATCGCCAACACCACCCGACTGAACACCCCCGGACCTGCGCTGGCGGCCCTGCCCGGCGTGCATGCGATCACCGATGTGACCGGCTTCGGCCTGGCCGGCCATGCGCTGGAGATGGCGCGCGGCAGCGGCCACAGGGTCAGCCTCGACTGGCACAGCGTCCCGCTGCTGCCCGGCGTGCGCGAACTGGCCGCCCAGGGCCTGGTGACCGGCGCCTCTGCCCGCAACTGGACCGGCTACGGGCAGGACGTGCAATTGCCCACCGGTTTCGCCGCCGAAGACCAGGCCCTGTTGACCGATCCGCAGACCAGCGGCGGCCTGCTGGTCGCCTGCCACCCGGACACGGTCGGGCAGGTGCTGGCCACTTTCCGCGGCCAGGGCTTTGAACAGGCGGCCGTGGTCGGGCAGGTCAGCCCGGGCCCAGCCCGGCTGCAGGTGAACGCCTGAGCCCCCGGCTGGACATGTAACTCCTTGTCACAACACCGGTTTTCCGTTTTGGCACTCTCCCCGCAGGAGTGCTAACATTACGGCATTGAAAGGAGTTCTGGAATGAACATTCAGTCTGGTTCCCCGTCCACTGCCATGACCCTGGGCAACCCGTGGGCGGTGGTGCCCTCGCTGGGGCACCTCGATGCCTACATCTCGGCGGTCAACCGCATGCCCATGCTCACCCTCGAGGAAGAGCAGGCAGCTGCCCGCCAGCTCAAGGAGAACAACGACCTCGAAGCCGCCCGCAAGCTGGTGCTCTCGCACCTGCGGCTGGTGGTGTCGGTCTCGCGCCAGTACCTGGGCTACGGCCTGCCGCACGGCGACCTGATCCAGGAAGGCAATGTCGGCCTGATGAAGGCGGTCAAGCGCTTTGACCCCGACCAGGGCGTGCGCCTGGTCAGCTACGCGCTGCACTGGATCAAGGCCGAGATCCACGAATACATCCTCAAGAACTGGCGCATGGTCAAGGTCGCCACGACCAAGGCCCAGCGCAAGCTCTTCTTCAACCTGCGCTCGATGAAGCAGGCCTTCAAGGCGGACGCCGAGGACGGCACCCACCGCGAGACCCTGTCGCCGGCCGAAGTGAACCAGGTCGCCAGCCAGCTGGGCGTCAAGCGCGAGGACGTGCTGGAGATGGAAACCCGCATGGCCGGCGGCGATGTGCTGCTGGACCCCACCCCCGGGGACGATGGGGAGCAGGCCTTCGGTCCGATCGCCTACCTCTCGGACGCCCACCACGAGCCCACTGCCATGATCGAGGCACGCCAGCGCGATGTGCTGGCCAGCGATGGTCTGCTGGCCGCGCTGGAGAGTCTGGACGCGCGCAGCCGGCGCATCGTCGAGCAACGCTGGCTGCAGGTCAATGACGACGGCTCGGGTGGCATGACGCTGCACGAACTGGCCGCCGAGTACGGCGTGAGCGCCGAGCGCATCCGCCAGATCGAGGTGGCGGCCATGAAGAAGATGAAGAAGGCGCTGGCCGAGTACGCCTGATCGGACGGCAGCTGGCACGGAACCCGGCCCTGCGCCGGGTTTTTTCATGGGTGGTCCGGCCTCAGCCTGGCGGTAAGATCCTTTTTCCGAGACAACAGCCAGGAAGCCGACATGCCCGTACTGACGCGACGCCAAACCCTTGTTGGACTCCTGTCCGCCGGCTTGGGCCATGCACATGCCCAGGCCTGGCCCGCGCGGCCTGTGCGCCTGATCGTCGGCTTTCCGGCCGGCTCCAGCCCGGACCTGACGGCGCGTGCGCTGGCCGAGCCGCTGTCGCGGGCGCTGGGGCAGACGGTGCTGGTCGAGAACAAGGTGGGCGCCGGTGGCAACATCGCGGCCGATGCCGTGGCCAAGGCCACCGATGGCCACACCCTGGGGCTGATGATCAACGGCAACATGACGGTGGCCCGGCTGCTCAACCCGAAACTGCCTTACGACCCCCTCAGGGACCTGGCGCCGGTGAGCCTGATCGGCACCGCGCCGCTGCTGCTGACGGCCGCCGCCGGCAGTCCGGGCGAGACATCCGCGCAATGGCTGGCGCAGGCACGCCAGGCCGGCGCACAGCTGAGTTACGGCTCGCCCGGCGTGGGCACCGTGGCGCACCTGGGCATGGAACTGCTCAAGGCCAGGGCCGGCATCGACCCGGTCCATGTCCCCTACCCTGGCAACCCGCAGATCATCAACGCCATGCTGGCCGGGCAGATCCAGCTGGCCCTGCTGCCACCCGGACTGGCCATGCCCCAGATCAGGGCGGGCAAGCTGCGCGCGATCGGCACCACCAGCAGCGGGCGCAGCACGCTGGTGCCCGAGGTGCCCAGCCTGGCCGAAGCGGGCGTCAGGCAGTTCCAGCTGGAGATCTGGAACGCGCTGGCGGCGCCCGCGAGCATGCCGGCCGCGCAGCTGCAGCAGCTCTCGGCCATGGTGAGCGACATCGTGCGCGGTCCCGAGATGCGCCAGCGGCTTTTCCAGCAGGGCTGGCAGGTCATCGGCTCCGCGCCCGAGGGCCTGAAAAACCGCATCGAAGCCGACACCAAGGCGCTCGGCGAGATCATCCGCCAGCAGAAAATCGAACAGAACTGAAGCGCTTCAGACGCCCTTGAGCAGCAGGCGCAGGTCATCGGCCATGGCCTGCGGTCCGCTGCCATAGCGGCTGTACAGCCGCAAGCGACCCTGCGGGTCGTAGAGGTAGCTCTGGGCCGAATGGTCCATGGTGTAGCTGGTGGCGGTCTTGCCCTCGACCTTCTTGGCGTAGATCTTGAAGTCCTTGAGCAGGGCCTGCAGCTGCTCGGGCCCCGGGCGCAGGGCCACAAAGGCCGGGTCGAAGCTTTCCATGTAGGCCTTGAGCAGTTCGGAGGTGTCGCGCTCGGGGTCCACCGTGACGAAGATCGCCTGCAGCCGCTCGCCATCGGCGCCCAGCAGGCGCTTGACCTGCTGCAGCTCCTGCAGGGTGGTGGGGCAGACATCGGGGCATTGGGTGTAGCCGAAAAACACCACCACCGCCTTGCCGGCGAAATCCTTGAGGGTGCGCAGCTGGCCGTTCTGGTCGGTCAGCGCAAAGTCTTTCGCGTAGTCGGCGCCGGTGATGTCCACCCCTTTGAAAGCAGGCTTGTCGGGGCTGCAGGCGGCCAGGGTGACCGCCACCAGGCCCAGAACGAGAGAACGGCGTTGCAGCATGCGCACCTCAGAACAGGTAGTGGTCCACCAGCAGGGCGGCAAACAGGACGCTCAGGTGGATGAGGGAAAAGCGGAAAGTCTTGCGTGCCAGCGCGTCGGAGTAGTTGCGCCAGAGCGCCACCGCATAGCCAATGAAGCCCAGGTTGAGCAGCACCGCAAAGAACAGGTACAGCCAGCTGCTCATGCCGTAGGCAAACGGCATCAGGCAGGCGGCCAGCAGCACCAGGGTGTAGAGCAGGATCTGCAGGCGGGTGAATTCGTTGCCATGGGTGACCGGCAGCATGGGCAGTCCGGACTTGCGGTAGTCCTCGACGCGGTAGAGGGCCAGGGCCCAGAAATGGGGCGGTGTCCACAGGAAGATGATGAGAAACAGGATGAGCGCCTCGGGACCGACTTCGCCGGTCAGCGCAGCCCAGCCGAGCACCGGCGGCATGGCGCCGCTGGCGCCGCCGATGACGATGTTCTGCGGCGTCAGCGGCTTGAGGATCACGGTGTAGATGATGGCGTAACCGACAAAGGTGGCGAAGGTCAGCCACATGGTCAGCGGGTTGACCAGCACATACAGCATGGCCGACCCCAGGGCGCAGAGCAGCGCCGAAAACACCAGCGCCTGCCGGTCGCTGAGTTCACCCTTGGCAGTGGGCCGCCAGGCGGTGCGCTTCATCTTGGCATCGATGGTTTTCTCGACCAGGCAGTTGAAGGCTGCGGCGGCACCGGCCACCAGCCAGATGCCCACACAGGCCCACAGGCCCAGCGCCAGCTGGCGGACATCGGGCAGACCGGGCACGGCCAGCACCATGCCGATGAGGGCACAAAAGACGATGAGCTGCACCACGCGTGGCTTGGTCAGTGCGTAGTACTGGCGCCAGACGGGCGGCACCAGGGGAGCGGAAACGGTAGTCATGCCAAAGGCCTTGGGGGTTCGTTGGGGCGCAGCGCAGGCCGTCCGGCCGGGACGGCGGCGGCAGCAGGCGCGGACCGGGCCAGGGCCAGGGACCACACCAGGACAATGATCAAGGCACTTGCGCCCCCGGTATGCAGCACGGCGGCCAGCAGGGGCCAGCCCAGCACCACATTGGACAGGCCGGTCAGCAGCTGCAGGGCCGAGATCAGCAGCAGGGCGCGCCCCAGGCGCGAGAGCCCCGGCACGGCCCGCAGGCGCAGGCCAGACCAGCACAGCAGTGCCAGCACCAGCCAGGCCATGTTGCGGTGGACAAAGTGGATGGCGGTCAGGGCTTCGAAAGGCAGGGCCTGGCCATCGGCACGCAGGCCCAGTTCACGCCAGAGCACAAACCCCTGCCAGTCCATCTGCGGCCACCACTGGCCCTGGCAGGTCGGGAAGTCGCGGCAGGCCAGCACCGCGTAATTGGTGCTGACCCAGCCGCCCAGCGCCGTCTGCAGCACCAGCATCGCCAGGGTCAGCGCCAGCAGCCGCCGCAGGCCGGGCGCAATGGCGATGCTGCGCCAGCCGTCGTAACGCACCGCCTGCAGACACAGCAGTGCCAGCAGGCCCATGGCCATCAGCAGGTGCAGGGTGACGATGGCCGGGAACAGCTTCATGGTGACCGTGAGGGCACCAAAGGCGCCCTGCAGGCACACCCAGACCAGGGTCACGGCGGGCCAGAGGGGGTGGACCGCCTGCGCCGACTGGCGCCGCCAGACCCGCAGGGTCCAAACGGTCAGCACGATGATCAGCACCCCCACGCCGGTGGCCATGTAACGGTGCACCATCTCGATCCAGGCCTTGCTGTGGGTCACTGGCCCGTCGGGCATGGCGGTCTGTGCAGCCTGGATATGCTGCGCGGCGCCCAGCGGGCTGGCGCTGCCATAGCAGCCGGGCCAGTCAGGGCAGCCCAGGCCAGAGTCGGTCAGCCGGGTGAAGGCCCCCACCAGCACCAGCTCGAAAGTCAGGGCCAGCGTCAGCCAGGTCAGGGCCTGGAGCCGGCGCGCATCGCTGGCATCGCGGTGGCGCCGCCAGAACCAGGCAAACGGCAGCCCGGCCACCAGCAGGCCCACGCCCATGAGCTCCAGGGCAGGGGCCAGGTTGTAGAGGTCGACCTGTGCGTCCATCAGCGCCCTGCCGTGTCCCAGGATTTGGATGCCCGCATCAGCCGGTCCAGGTCACGCCGGGCCTGGGAGGCCTTCTCGACATCCATGGGCGCGGGCATGCGCAGCATCCAGTTGCCCATCGGATCGACCAGATAGAGGTGGTCCGACAAGGCTTGCCCGGCGGCCGGCCTGAACCAGGCCTGCAAGGTCTCGGGCGCCACCCGCAGCACCGTGGCCTGGGACAGGGCCGGCAGCAGCTGGGCGGGCACCGGCACCTCGTCGCTGACCAGCCAGACCCGGTCGATGCGGTCCTTGTCCTTGCCCTGGGCCTCGCGCAACTGGCGCTGGAAATACAGGTTGTTCTGGCAGCGCTCGTCGCAGGCACCACCGGCCACGGCCACGATCAGCCACTGGCCCTTGAGGGTCTGCAGCGCCACGTCTTTGCCCTGCAGGTCACGCGCCTGTGCCTGCGGCATGTCCACCGGGGGCTGGACCAGGTCGCCATGGTTGCGGGTGCTGCCGGTCGGGCGGATGACGTAATAGGTGAAGTACGAGGCGAGCACGGGCGCCAGACACACCATGAGCAGCACCAGCATCTTGATGCGCCCACTGCGGGTGCGCTGCGCGTCGGCCTGCGCCAGCTCGACCGGCAATGGCAAGTCGTGCACCGTCAACGCCAGGGGGGCGTCAGGCGGCTGGTTTTTTTCTGCGGGGTTGGACAATTTGGAACCAGACATAAAGGAAGGCGATCAGGCCACTGAGCCCAAACCACTGAAAGGCGTAGCCGTGGTGCTTTTCCACACCAGTACCCGGCTCGTGCCATTGGCGTTGCAGGCCCTGGCCCTCGGCCCCGGTCTGCTGCACGCTCAGCGGCAGCAGCGGCAGGCCGGTCTGCCGCCGGTAATCTTCAAAGTCGAGATTTTGCCGCATCGGCCCCTGCTCCACCTGCGCGAAGTCATAGACCCTCGAGGGCCAGGGGAGCAGACGCCCCTCGAGACTGACCTCGCCCGGCGGCGTCTGCACCGGCGGCAGGGCGCTGCGGTCGATGAAATTGCGCGGGGCCCAGCCGCGCTGGACCAACAGCACCTGCGGGCTGTCCTGCAGTTGCAGGGGCGTGAGCACATGAAAGCCGGTACGGCCCTGCATCTGCCGGTTCTCCAGCCAGATCGTCTGCTCGGCCAGCCAGCGGCCGCGCAGCTCAATGCGCCGGTGCAGCAATGCCTGCAGTTGCAGCTCGTCCAGGCCCTGCAGGGCCGATGCGTCGATGGCAGGCAGGGCCGAGCGCTCCGCGCGCATCTGGGCCAGCGCTTCTTTCTGCGCTGCGCGACCGAGCTGCCAGCGCCCCAGCGAGGCGGTCAGCAGCACCCCCGCCAGCGCCGCCAGCAGCACCATCAGCCTCAGCCAGGACCTGTTGGCCTGTCTCATCGGATAATCTCCCTCATGAAATTCATGGTCGCACTGGCGTTCGCCGCCATCCTCACTTCGCTGGCTGTCGCACTGGTCTACATGATGCGCGCCCCCAAGGGCGACAGCCCCGCCGATCACCCCCCGCCCAAAGGCCGCATGGCCACCGCGCTGGCCTTCCGCGTCGGTTTCTCCATCCTGCTGTTCCTGTGCGTGTTGCTGGCCTGGAAAATGGGCTGGATCCAGCCCACCGGCATCCCCGCAGGCACCTGACCCCGCCCCAACGGCCCCAGAAAAAAAGCGCCCGAGGGCGCTTTTTTGCCAGCAGCGGGTCGGCTCACATCCAGTACACGAGGATGTACAGGCCCAGCCAGACCACGTCCACGAAGTGCCAGTACCAGGCGGCACCTTCGAAGCCAAAGTGGCGCTCGGGCGTGAAATGGCCTTTTTGCAGGCGCAGGGTGATGAACAGCAGCATCAGCATGCCGACGAACACATGGAAACCGTGGAAGCCGGTCAGCATGTAGAAGGTCGACCCGTACACACCAGAAGAGAGCTTGAGGTTGAGGTCGCTGTAGGCATGGCTGTATTCGTAACCCTGAACGAACAGGAAGACCACACCCAGCAGCACGGTCACCCACATCCAGCGGATGGTCTTGGCGCGCTCGCCAGCCTGCACCGCATGGTGCGCGATGGTCAGGGTCACGCCCGAAGTCAGCAGCAGCGCAGTGTTGATGGTCGGCAGCCAGAAGGGGCCCATGGTCTGGAAGGGCTCGACGATGCCGGCGGGCGATGCGGTCATGCCGGTGGCCACCGAAGGCCAGACCGCCTTGAAGTCGGGCCACAGCAGGGCGTTATCGAGGCTGCCCAGCGCCGGCACCGAATGCGCGCGGGCCCACCACAGGGCCGAGAAGAAAGCGCCGAAGAACATCACCTCCGAGAAGATGAACCAGGTCATGCTCCAGCGGTAGGACAGGTCAATCTTGCGACCGTACAGACCGCCTTCGCTCTCGGCAATCGCCTCCTTGAACCACTGGTAAAGCACCACCAGCCACCAGGCCAGGCCAAACAGCGTGGCGTACATGCCCCAGCCGGAGCCGTTGACCCACTGACCTGCGCCCAGAATGACGAAGAACAGGCCGATGGAAGCCATGACCGGATGCCGCGACGCGTGCGGAACGTAGTAGTAAGGCGTGCTGCCGTGTGCGGTAGTACTCATGGGACTCCTGTTTTTGCTTTCTGGTGAAACGTGTATGCGTGACGGGTTATAGACCGGTGGGCAACTGCACCACCCAGTTGACCAGGGCCAGCAGCCCCAGCACGAACAGGACAGCCAGCAGCAGACCTGCCGCGATCAGGTGGATCGGGTTGATCTGGACCATGTCCTTGTTGAATTCCTGGCGGCTGCGCAGGCCGATGAAGGACCACAGCACGGCCTTGAGGGTGCGCAGCCAGGCGCCCGAGCGGCGGTGGGCCTGCAGTTCCTCGCTCACAGCGCAGCTCCCGGGGGGACCGCCTGGGCCACCGGTGCGGGCGGAATCCCGCTGCCGACCTCAAAGAAGGTGTACGACAAGGTGATGGTCGTCACATCCTTGGAGAGCCTGGGGTCGACCACGAAGGCCACCGGCCACTGCTTTTTTTCGCCCGGCGCGAGCGTGTACTGGTTGAAGCAGAAGCACTCGAGCTTGTTGAAGTGGGCCGCCGCCTGCTTGGGGGCATAGCTCGGGATGGCCTGGGCTGCCATGGTGCGGTTCTGGATGTTCTGGAACTCGTAGAGCACCGTGGTCAGTTCACCTGGGTGCACCTGGATCGAGCGCTTTTCCGGCTTGAAGTCCCAGGGGCCACGGACATTGGCATCGAACTCGACCGTGATCAGGCGGGTGGTGTCCACCTGGGTGTTGCCGGGACGGGCCAGCGAGGACTTGCCGGGCAGGTCGCGCTCCCCGAGGGCCAGGATGTTGAGCCCGGTGATTTCGCAGATGTGCTTGTAAATCGGGATCAGCGCATAGCCAAAGCCGAACATGCCGACCGTGATCACGGCCAGCTTGCCCAGCATCCTCAGGTTGGCACCACGCAGATTCATCGCATTCGGTCCTCAGCCGCCCAGCAGCGCGATCTTGGCCATGAAGCCCAGGGCAAAGGTCAGCGCAACGGACGCCAGGATCAGGGCCAGGCGGATGTTGCTCTTGCGTTTGTCCTCAGGGGTCATGGCCAGTCCCGGATCAGCCGACCACGCGGGTGGCGTCGGCATTGAGCTTGGGCGGATTCTCGTAGGTGTGGAAGGGCGCCGGCGAAGGCACTTCCCACTCCAGCCCTTCGGCCGCCTCCCAGGGACGCTGCGGGGCCTTCTCGCCCTGGCCGCGCATCACCGGAATGACGATGAACAGGAAGAAGTAGACCTGCATCAGACCGAAGCCAAAGGCGCCGATCGAAGAGAGCATGTTGAAGTCGGCGAACTGCAGCGGGTAGTCGGCATAGCGGCGGGGCATGCCGGCCAGGCCCAGGAAGTGCTGCGGGAAGAAGGTGACGTTGAAGAACACCAGCGAAAGCCAGAAGTGGATCTTGCCGCGGGTTTCGTTGTACATCACGCCCGACCACTTGGGGGCCCAGTAGAAGAAGCCACCGAACAGGGCAAACAGGGAGCCAGCCACCATGGTGTAGTGGAAATGGGCCACCACGTAGTAGGTGTCGTGCAGCTGCTGGTCCAGCGGCGCCATCGACAGGATCAGGCCGGTGAAGCCGCCCATGGTGAACACGAAGATGAAGCCCACGGCCCACAGCATGGGGGTCTCGAAGCTCATCGAGCCGCGCCACATGGTGGCGATCCAGTTGAACACCTTCACGCCAGTGGGCACCGCGATCAGCATGGTGGCGTACATGAAGAACAGCTGGCCGGTCACCGGCATGCCGGTGGTGTACATGTGGTGGGCCCACACGATGAAGGACAGGATGGCGATCGAGGAAGTGGCGTAGACCATGGAGGTGTAGCCAAACAGCTTCTTGCGCGAGAAGGCCGGGATGATCTGGCTGACGATGCCGAAAGCCGGCAGGATCAGCACGTACACCTCGGGGTGACCAAAGAACCAGAAAATGTGCTGGTACATGACCGGGTCACCACCGCCGGCGGGGTTGAAGAAGCTGGTGCCGAAATGGCGGTCGGTCAGCGTCATGGTGATGGCGCCGGCCAGCACCGGAATCACGGCAATCAGCAGGTAGGCGGTGATCAGCCAGGTCCAGACGAACATCGGCATCTTCATCAGCGTCATGCCGGGGGCGCGCATGTTGAGGATGGTCACGATGATGTTGATCGA
>JACCDV010188281.1_pt1 | contig 24527 bp, 35 predicted proteins | sample 7446131 | NCBI WGS metagenome assembly JACCDV01 (sample SAMN15323448, study PRJNA562643) | freshwater metagenome | isolation source: river surface water | place: USA:Blue River Watershed | collected 2017-08-17
CTCTCCGGCGGTAGCTTTGTCGATCGAGCCACAATTAGCATCATTCCTATTTTTGAAGAGCGCTAACTATGACTCGAGCTCTCTCTGTTTTCATCATCGTACTCTTCGCACTTCCTGCGGCACTTTTTGCACAGCAAGAGGAAACGTTGCGAGCGCAAATTCGCGCAGATCTTGAAAACGATCCTCGTGCGCGTTCCTTGAGCACGAGTGAATTTGAAGCGCTTGTTTCGAGTATGGTGGATGAAGCGAATCGAACTGGCGCGACCGAGGCGTATCTTGAATCGCAAAATACCTTTGATTACGGAGTGCTCTTTTCTGCACAAACAGACTCAAGTCCTCTGCAAATCCCCGCCATTCTTATGGCAACACTCGCGCTTTTTGCCATATTGAGCGCAGTACTTATACATATGGTGCGCAATCGGGGTAAGGCTTCGGATGAGCCCGCAGATGTCGCGGCTTGACCTTCCTCGTAATACCGTCTATAGTGCCGCTACCTCATTTGAGGCACCCATGTCCCCATACGGGACCACTGGCTCGGAATTCTCCTTCCGCGCTCGGTGCGCGGTTTTTTCTTTCTCAATCAACCATGAAATCACTTTTCGGCATTAAGGGTCGTATGACGCAAATCTTCGATGAGAAGGGTGCAGTTTCTGCTGCGACCATCATTGAAGCGGCGCCCATGACCGTTACTCAGGTAAAGACAAAGGAAGTCGATGGCTATCAGGCTGTCCAGGTCGGCATCGGCACCCGTAAGGCAAAGAATCTCTCGAAGCCGGTTCTTGGTCACTTGAAAGACATTGGCGCTGTCCGCTTTATCCGTGAGATCCGAACCGAAGAAACGGCTGAACGCGGCGCTAAAATCGACGTTTCCACCTTCCAAGTAGGCGATGTTGTCGTTGTTTCTGCCATCTCAAAGGGTAAGGGCTTCCAAGGCGTCGTTAAGCGACATGGCTTCCACGGCGGACCTCGATCCCACGGTCAAAAGAACAAGGAGCGTGCTCCAGGCTCTATCGGCGGAGGCGGTCGCGCAGGCGGTCGCGTCGTGAAGGGTATGCGCATGGCAGGACGCATGGGAGGTGACCGTATTACGGTCAAAAACCTCCGTATTCTCAAGGTTGACCTTGCATCAAATACCATTCTCGTTTCTGGTGCTGTCCCAGGACGCCCTGGTACTCTCGTCGAAATCAACGGCTAACATTTTATATATGGCAACTACAAAAACAGCTAAAAAGACGAAGGAAGTGGCAGCAGGCGCACCGCTCTCTGCTGATATCTTCACGGCACAAGGCAAGAAGTCTGGCACGCTCCAGCTCCCTGAGAACATCTTCGGCGTCGCCTGGAATGACTCGCTCATGCACCAAGTCGTTACTTCGATGCAGGACAACGCCCGCACACCGGTTGCTCACACGAAAGGTCGTGGAGACGTTCGTGGAGGTGGCCGCAAGCCCTGGAAACAAAAGGGTACAGGCCGCGCACGTCACGGCTCATCGCGCTCACCAATTTGGAAGGGTGGTGGTGTAACGCACGGTCCGACGAACGAAAAAGTGTTTGCGCGAACTATTCCTCAGAAAATGCGTGCCCGAGCGCTCTTTATGGCTCTTTCGCGCAAGCTGAAGGACGGCGAGATCGTTTTTGTACACTCTTTCGATATTGAAAAGCCATCGACTGCAACCGCAAAAAAGGCACTGACCGCGCTTGCAAACGGTGGATTCTCGAAGCTCGGAGCAACTAAGAAAAATCTTGCACTCGTTGCCTTTGCTGATGCAAAAGAGGCATCAGTAAAGAGCTTCCGTAACATCGGCAATATCCGTTATTCAGCGGTTCGTGACTTGAATCCTGCTCTCGTTCTCAAACACTCGTTCCTGATTCTCGAGAATCCTGAAGCAGCGGTTGCTATCCTTGCGCATCGTGCAGATAAGACAGCGCGTCCAACGAATCCTCACGTAAATACCGCACAATAATATGGCTCTCTTCACTCGTAAACCAAAAAAGGAGGCAGCTCCCAAAAAGACTCCAAAGACTGAGGCTGTCTCTACTGATGTCGCGCCAAAGGCGCCTGCGATGACTTCATCTCTTGCGCATGTGCTCCGCTCTCCGCGTATCACGGAGAAAGCATCACTCCACATGGAGAAAAGCGCGTATGTCTTTGACATTGCTCCGAATGCAAATAAGCGTCAAATCTCCGCAGCTATCTTTGCGATTTATAAGGTAAAGCCTCGCAAAGTCGCTATCGTAAACTTTAAGCCCAAGGAATCGCGCAATATGCGCACGGGAAAAAGTGGTATGAAAGGTGGCGGTAAGAAGGCGTACGTCTACCTCGCTATCGGCGAAACTATAACGATCGCATAAAAAAGTATATGGCACTTAAAACCTACAAACCAACAACGAAAAGCCAGCGCGCAATGACACGCTTGCATTACCGCGCACTCCTCTCAGGGCATGCACCTCATAAGGCGTTGAAATCGGGAGGTAAGCGCGGAACCGGCCGAAACAACCAAGGCCGTATCACCATGCGTCACCGCGGTGGGGGTCACAAACAACTCTTCCGTGATGTTGACTTCAAGTTTGATAAAAAAGAAATTCCTGCAAAAATTACGACGATTGAGTACGATCCAAATCGTTCTGGCTTTATCGGACTTGCGGTATATCAGGACGGTGCTAAGCGTTACGTCCTTATCCCAAAGGCAACGCAAGTAGGGGATGTATTTCTTGTCTCTGAAACAGCTCCAGTCTCGCGCGGCAATCGTCTCCCGCTTAAGAATCTTCCCGTAGGTACTTTTGTCTACAATGTTGAGGTTAAGCCTAATGGCGGCGGTAAAATCGCTCGCTCTGCAGGAAACTACGCTGAAGTTGTTGCTCAAGATGGTGGCTACACGCACCTGAAGATGCCTTCAACTGAGGTCCGCAAAGTGCTCGGCACCTGCTGGGCAACGATCGGAGAGACTTCGAACGACGAACATCATCTTGTAAATCTCGGTAAAGCAGGTCGCTCACGCTGGCTCGGTATTCGCCCGACAGTTCGAGGCACCGCTATGAACCCTGTTGATCACCCCCATGGAGGTGGTGAAGGTAAGCAGGGACGAGGCCTCCGCCGAGCAAAGACGCTCTGGGGCAAACCATCGGGCAAAGGTCAGAAGACACGTCGTCCGAAGAAGTATTCAAACGGCGCTATTCTCTCTCGTCGCCGCGTTGGAAAGCGCAAATAATCCAAATTATTTTGACATTAAGCCAATATTCAGCTAGAGTACCCCGACAAACGCACACGAAACTATGACACGCTCACTTAAAAAAGGACCCTATGTAGATGTAAAGCTCGCGAAGAAAGTCGCGAACCGCAAACCTGTTGAAGGTGGTATCAAAACATGGGCACGCGCGTCACAGATTGCTCCTGAATTCGTTGGCTATACCTTCCAGGTCCACACGGGAAATAAATTTGAGGATGTATTCGTCACCGAAGATATGGTTGGGCACCGACTCGGAGAATTCGCCCCAACCACACGCTTCGGCCGACACGGCGGTAAGATGCAGAAAGAGATCGAAATGAAGGCAAAAGAAGCGGAAATTGCAACCGCACAGGCGGCAAAGGCAACTTCGGACACCAAGAAGAAATAATCTATGAAAGCTTCACTTACCAACTTCAAGCAGTCTCCCCGCAAGGTTCGCCTTGTAGCTGATATGATTCGCGGCAAGCGCGTTTCTGTTGCGCTTAATTCTCTCGTATTTCTGCAAAAGAAATCATCTCCAGAAATCATTAAGCTCCTTGAATCGGCAATCGCGAACGCGCGTCAAAAGGGTATGAGCCCCGATGATTTGATCGTAAAGACGATATCTGTTGATAAGGGAAGCGTCATCAAGCGTTTTAAGCCGATGGCACGTGGTCGCGCCGCAGGGATTCGCCGCACGATGTCGCACGTCAATATTGAATTGGGTGTAGTTGCGGGCACAATGCCAAAGGTTGCACCAGAACCAGTGAGCGATACAGTCGTTACGAAGGTAGCGAAGAAGAGCGCTAAAAAGACTTCTACCAAAAAAGCCGCATAATTATATGACACACACCGTACATCCATACGCACATCGCCTCGGCGTCATCCGTGACTGGAAGTCACGCTGGTTTGCGGCAAACCCCCGTCAGTATCGTGAGAATGTCATGATTGATGCTGAAATTCGCCGCTTTCTCAAAAAGCGCTTGCGTGGCATGTATGTTACCTCGGTTGAAATCGAGCGTAACCGCAATTCAATCCGTATTCTCATTAAGACATCGCGTCCTGGTATGGTTATCGGTCGCGGAGGAGAGGGATCGGTCAAGCTCACGAAAGAAATCGCCGCAGCAGCAATGAAGGTAAAGGGTGCACCGCGACTTCCTATCAAGCTCGATATCGAGGAAGTTCGCTCACCAGAGAGTCAGGCTCCTGTTGTTGCCTATATGATCGCTGAAGGCCTCGAGAAGCGTCAGACATTCCGTCGCGTTCTCAAACAGACCGTTGAAAAAGTTATGGCGAATCGTGATGTGCAAGGCGTGCGAATCGCAGTTTCGGGTCGCCTCGGTGGTGCTGAAATGTCACGTCAGGAGGAAATCAAGCGTGGACGTGTCCCGCTCCAAACCATCCGTGCGGACATCGATTTTGCGAAGGAACAGGCGTACCTTCCGTACGGCGTGATCGGCGTAAAAGTATGGATTTATCGTGGCGATATTTTCGCTGATACTGCAGCTAAGAACAGCTAAAAATTGTATGTTGTCCCCTAAAAAAGCAAAATTTCGTAAATGGCAAACTGGCCGCAAGAGTGCCGCTCGCCTCATGCTTCCTGATACTCGTGGTATCACCGTTGCATTTGGTTCGCACGGCTTGAAGGCGCTTACACCTGCGCGTGTCACCTCAAACCAGCTCGAAGCAGCGCGTCGCGCGCTCACTCGTGCTGCAGGTAAGACCGCAAAGATTTGGACTCGCGTTTTTCCTGATCGACCGTTCACCCAGAAGGCCGCAGAAGTGGGTATGGGTTCGGGAAAGGGAGATGTACAAGGGTACGTCTTTGAGGTTCGCCCAGGTCGCGTTATTTTCGAAGTCGACGGCGCCTCTGAAGCGATTGCGCGCGAAGCGCTTCGCAAGGCGGGCACGAAACTTCCTCTTAAGGCTCGGGTGATCGCTCGCACATAATAGTTTTCACAACACCTATGGCAACTGATATCAAAAAATACGCAATCGAAGATTTGCACAAAGAAATCGCTGAAAAGCGTGAATCACTGCGCTCGTTTCGCTTCGGTGAAGCTGGTTCTCGTACGCGTAACGTCCGCGAAGGTCGCAACCTCCGTAAGGACATTGCCCGTATGTTGACCGAGCTTAATGCACGAAAGGTTGCAGCTAAGACAAAAACCGCGTAGGACAGCCACTCGTTATGGAAACCACCACCACATCACACATAAACGGCAAAGTCCTTCAGGGCATCGTCGTTAAGGCTGCAATGAAAGATACCTGTACGGTCGCTATAGAGCGGTACGTCAAGCATCCGACCTACGAGAAGTATCTCCGCAGCACGAAGAAGTACCTCGTCCACGATGCGGGAAACACTGCAAAAGTAGGAGATAAAGTTGAGATTCAAGAAGTTCGTCCTATCTCAAAAAACAAACATTTCACACTCTCGTCAATCCTTCTTGTTGCAGAAACCGAATAATTCATATGATTCAAGATCGCTCACTCGTAAAAATTGCAGATAACTCCGGTGGACAAATCGGACGTGTCTTCAAGGTGCTTGGAGGTTCAAAAAAGCGCTATGCAGAAGTGGGGGATGAAGTGGTTATCTCTATCCAGACTGCACAGCCTCGTAAGGCAGTAAAAAAGAAGGATGTGCACCGTGCTGTTGTAGTCCGTCAGACGAAGGCAATGCGTCGCAAAGACGGTAGTTACGTTCGCTTTGATGAGAATGCGGTTGTGCTTATCACTGGTTCCGGAAAGGAACCAAAAGAGCCAAAGGCAACCCGCGTCTTCGGACCAATTCCACGCGAAGTCATCGATCGTGGTTACCAGCGCATCGGCACCTTGGCGCCTGAAATCGTATAAATTCTATGAAAATCAAAAAAGGCGACAATGTAATGGTGATTGCAGGTAAAAACCGTGGCGTGAAGGGGAAGGTTGAACTCGTGCTTACCAAGAGGGACATGATCGTGATTGATGGCGTCAATGTTGTAAAGAAGCACCGCAAAGCAACGCAATCCGGTCGCGCAGGACAAATCGTCGAGAAATCGATGCCTATCCACATTTCGAACATCCAAATCGTTGATCCAAAAGGCGGAAAAGCGACACGCATAAAAATTGAGCGCTCGAAGGATGGTGTGCGCCAGCGTGTTGCAGTTAAGAGCGGATCACAGATCGCATAAATTTTATGGCAACAATTCTCACTTCAAAAGAAAAGACGGCAGGAGCTTTTAAGGCAATGAAGGAAGACTTCAAGTATTCCTCAACCATGCAAGCGCCTCGAGTGACAAAGATCGTCGTCTCAAGCGGTATTGGTTCAGTGAGCGATAAGAAGAAGCGCGAAATGATTCTCGATCGACTGACGAAAATTACTGGTCAGAAGCCCGCTCAAAAGACTACTCGAAAATCTATCTCAACGTTTAAAACTCGTGTGGGTGATCTTGCAGGGTATATGGTTACGCTGCGTGGTGCTCGCATGTATTCTTTCCTCGACAAAATGGTGCACGTCGTATTTCCTCGCGTTCGCGACTTCCGTGGCATCTCGCCCACATCCATCGACGATATGGGCAACATCACTATCGGATTCAAGGAGCATACGGTCTTTCCGGAAACAGCTGACGAAGAAGCAAAAGATCTCTTCGGCCTTGCCGTCACGATTGGCACCACTGCTAAGAACAAGAAAGAGGCAGAGGCATTCCTTCGCCACCTCGGCATCCCCCTTCGAGAAGTAAAATAAGCGACAAGACTCAATGAAAAAGCAACTCGAAGGAGTTGCTTTTTTGATTATCCTCAGGGATACCCTTGGCTCGGGTCCCTCATTACAATTGTTTGTTACTATACTCATATTGAGATCTCTTTTTATGCCCAAAAAAACAGACGAATCTTCACTCACTCGATTCATAATATCCTGGGGATTAGCACAAAATGCAAAACAAGCGCACACCCTCTTCGTGGGTGTCTTTTTCGTGTGCGTAGCACTCTCATTCTATCTGTATACATCAAAAATTGCATTCAAGCCGGTTGCTGTCGATGTGTGGGTCGAGGGAAAGTCGGTACTTGAAAAATAATATGCGCACGCAACACCGTGAACGAGGATTTACCTTGATAGAGCTTATGGTTGTCATTGCTCTCATTGGACTCCTCTCTGCAGTCGTCATGGCTTCTTTAAACGGCGCACGAGTGAAGGCGCGTGATGCGCGCCGCTCAGCGGATATTCGACAATTTAAGACCGCTATGGAGCTCTACCACAACGATACTCGAATGTACCCACCGGGTCGGACATCAGCAGGAGCAGCTATTGCCGATAACTCAGGAGGGTATCTTGGGTATGTAATTCAGTATGATTTATCCGCGTACCTGACCGCCCCTCTTCACGATCCGCAGTTTAGCTATGTATCCGGCGATTATCAGTATGTCCGATCTCCTGGCTCGCAAGCGTACGGTGTGCGCATTCGATACGAAAAATTGGGTCCTGGATTTTGTAAAACAGGCGTAGAAGTGAATATGGGGTGGTGGGGAGGGGCAGTGCCCCTGTGCGAGTCAGTGTTATAGGCAATCTCGTATCGTGGAGGAAATCTCGGAGTTAAGAAGTATGCGCTTGACGTGCGCAACCCTTTCGCGTAGTATGGCCGAGCCTCGTAGGGGGCTTACTTTTTTGCCTAAGGGGCAAAGAAGCGAGCCACAGAAGCATTCGGTAATCACTTCACCTTTGGGTTCAGACTCGCGTCTGATAACCCTCAGATTTTTAGAAGCGATGCACGACCTTCATACCCCCACTCGGCCATTCACCTATCTATGGCAAAGAAATCAATGATTATTAAGGCGAATCGTACGCCGAAATTCTCAAGTCGCACCGTCCGTCGCTGCTACAAGTGTGGCCGCCCACGTGGCTTTATGCGTGATTTCAGCCTTTGCCGTATCTGCTTCCGTGAAGAAGCGCTCGAAGGAAACATTCCTGGAATTAAGAAATCTTCTTGGTAATTTATGATGATCACCGACCCTATTGGAGATTTGATCGTTCGACTCACGAACGCTGGCGCCGTCAAAAAGCAGACGGTTTCTATTCCATTTTCAAATTTTAAAGTCGCAATCGCGGAGAAGCTCAAGGAGACAGGCTGGGTAAAGGCTGTTGAGAAGAAGGGAAAGAAGATCAAAAAGACCATTGACGTCACCCTCAAGTACGACGAAAGCGGTAAGCACGTCATCAACGGCGTAAAGCGCGTCTCAAAACCAGGTCGTCGTATCTACCGCGGCTTTGAGGAAATCATCCCAGTCAAGTACGGTTTCGGCTCGCTCATTCTCTCGACGCCAAAGGGTATCAAGACCGACAAAGAGGCAAAGCGCGAAAAGATCGGTGGCGAAGCGCTCTTCCAAATCTGGTAATACATATTTATGTCACGCATCGGAAAACAACTCATCACTATTCCCGCAGGCACCGAAGTCTCGGTCTCTCCTGATGCTATCACTGTAAAGGGAAAGGCGGGCACTCTTGTGAAGCCACTCCATCCTGCAGTAAAAGTGGTTATTGAAAATGGCGTTGCCCACATCGAGCCTGCAAACAGCTCACGTCTTGCACGTGCGCTCTGGGGAACATATGCAGCTCACTTGAAGAACATGGTTCATGGTGTCAACACGCCTTTCATTAAAAAACTCCAAGTAGAAGGAATTGGTTTTCGTGCAGAGGTCGCAGGAACTAATTTGAAACTGCAAGTTGGTTTCTCTCACCCTGTCCTCGTTTCCATTCCAAAAGACCTTACCGTCGCTGTCGAAAAGAATATGATTTCAGTTTTAGGGGCAGATAAGGATGTGGTTGGGCAGTTTGCTGCTTCGGTGCGTGAGATCAAGAAGCCTGAACCATATAAGGGTAAGGGTATTCGTTACGAGGGCGAAGTTATCATCCGCAAGCAGGGTAAGAAGGCCGCAGCATCTTCATAACGCATATGACACTTTCAAAAACACAACAGAGGGAACGACGCCATCGCCGCGTGCGCGCAAAGGTTGCGGGTACCGATGAGCGACCACGTCTTTCAATCTTTAAATCAAACACACGCATCGTGGCGCAGCTCATCAACGACGATAAGGGTCTCACTATTGCTGCTATAAGTTCAGCGACTGAGAAGGGAAAGACGCCGCAAGAAAAGGCTGAGGCCGCAGCTGCATCACTTGCACACATGGCAATCGCAAAAGGCGTGACCAAGGTTGTCTTTGATCGCGGCGGCTATAAATATCTCGGCACTATCAAGGCGTTTGCTGATGCAGCGCGTAAAGCAGGACTCCAGTTCTAAACTAATATGACTGATGCAACACCAACAGAACAAGAAGTAGTCGTCGCAGCACCACTTGCGAGCGCACCTGAGGCAGGAGGGGATCGTCGTGGTAATTTCCGCGCAGGTGATCGCCGACAAGGAGGTGGAGATCGCCGCGGTCCTCGTGGTCCACGCCGACAAGGTGGCGATGAACGCCGAAGCGAATTCGCGCAGAAGATGCTCGGTATTCGTCGTGTTGCCCGTGTTATGGCAGGTGGCCGTCGCTTTAATTTCTCTGTCTGTATCGTTCTTGGCGATAAGAAGGGTCGTGTGGGGGTAGGTCTTGGAAAGGCAAACGACACGGCGCTTGCAATCGACAAGGCATCTCGTCATGCAAAGAAGAACATGATCACGCTTGATCTTACGAAGACGAACTCCATCAAGCACAACATCAGCTCGAAGTATTGCGCATCCGTCATCGAAATTCGTCCGTCTCCTGGCCGTGGTCTCGTTGCAGGTTCGTCAGTTCGAAGTGTACTCGAGCTTGCCGGTGTGACCGACGTAACCGCAAAGATTCTTTCTCGCTCACACAATCCGATCAACAACGCACGTGCTGCAATGCAGGCGCTTCGATCCATCGAAAAGTCATCAATATAATATGGCAGATCTCAACACACTTAAACGAACAGGGAAAAGGGCATACCGCCGCGTTGGACGCGGACAGTCTTCGACTCGTGGCAAGCAGTCAGGCCGTGGAGGAAAGGGACAGACCGCGCGCGCAGGTAACAAGAAGCGCCCGGAGCTCCGCGACATCATAAAGAAACTTCCGAAGCGCCGTGGCTATGGTAAGAACCGTGGCCGAACCGTCTGGGCTAAGAAGCCACGTCCACTCACGGTTACGCTTACCCAAATCGAAGCATTCTTCGATGCAGGCGCTGAAGTAACTCCAAAGACGATCGTAGAGCGAGGTATTCTCGCGTATGCGAAGAAAAATACTCCGATGGTAAAGATTGTCGGATCAGAGGGCATTTCTAAAAAGTTCAGCGTCAAAGGCGCGACAGTTTCCGCAGGAGCAAAGGCGGCAATCGAGAAGGCGGGAGGGAGCGTTGCCTAGTATGTGACGCGGTATCCTGACTCCTTCGAGTTCGGTACCACCATGTTCATTCGCGATTACAAGATTGATTAACCCCCGCTATTTCCGTACGATAGCTCAGTACAAGGGGAGTAGCATCCACACCTATGTTTGAAGCATTCATGCGCAAAATGAAGATCGTCCTCGAGGACACTACACTCAGAAACCGTGTGCTATTTGCGCTCGGGGCTCTTCTGGTGTTTCGCATCTTGGCCACGATTCCAATTCCGTCGGTAGACGCCTCAGGGGTGCAGGCGTTTCTCGCGAATAACCAATTTTTCGGACTTCTCAATGTCTTTTCAGGAGGAGGGCTTTCAAATCTCTCGATTGTCATGCTTGGTGTAGGGCCCTACATTACGGCGTCGATCGTCATGCAACTCTTGACCGTGTTGATTCCAAAATTGAAGGAAATCTACCAAGAAGAAGGGGATGCTGGCCGCGCGCGCTTTTCGCAATACTCACGCTTCCTCACGCTTCCTCTTGCACTTCTCCAAGGTTTCGCGTTTTTGATTCTTCTCCAGCAGAATGGCGCCATTCCGCCACTCTCTCTTGAGACTGCGATCGTCAATACCTTGGTTATTGCTGCCGGATCAATTCTCCTCATGTGGATTGGTGAATTGATTACGGAATTTGGCGTCGGAAACGGTGTCTCGCTTATCATCTTTGCGGGTATCGTCGCTGCACTTCCATCGTCCATTGCACAACTTCTCTTCTCGTTCGATATTGCACAGCTTCCAACGTATGTAGCAATGGCCGCAGCTGCGGTTGCTATCACCGCCGGTGTTGTCTTCATTACGGAGGCTGAGCGTCCGATTCCCGTTACGTACGCACGTCGCGTGCGCGGCATGAAGGTTATGGGCGGCGTCTCGACCTACCTTCCACTTCGTCTCAATCAGTCAGGGGTTATGCCGATTATCTTCGGTCTCTCGATTCTGCTTTTTCCCCAGATGATCGCCACCTTCCTTTCGCAGTCGTCAATCGGATGGGTTGCATCAGGCGCGGGCGCAGTTGTTGCCGGTCTTAATAATCAAGCAATTTACGGCGCTCTCTACTTCGCGCTCGTCTTTATCTTCACCTTCTTCTACACCGCGATTACCTTTGAGCCGAATCAAATCGCAAAGAATCTCCAGAAGAACGGTGCCTTTATCCCCGGCGTACGTCCCGGCACGATGACGGCCGAATATCTCGGTAACATCATTACGCGCATTACGCTCGTTGGTGCGCTCTTCCTCGCAACGCTCGCGATTCTCCCGATTGTTCTCCAAGGCGTGACGGGCATCACGACAATCACTATTGGCGGTACTGCACTTCTTATCGTTGTCTCCGTGGTTCTTGATGTGGTCAAGAAGATTGACGCGCAAACCTCCATTCGCGAGTACTAGAATTCCGAAGCTCGAAGAAAGGGCTGCCGATCAGCGTGTCTTTTTCGTTTATGGTAGGATGCCGAGCATGCACAGAAACGTGGTCGTGATCGCGGGCCCTGCGGGAAGTGGCAAAGATTCCATCATTCGCGGCGTCCTCGCTCGTTGCCCGAACACGGTCTTCGCGATCAATGCGACGACTCGCGCTCCACGTCCCGACGAAGTGAATGGAAAGAACTATTACTTTCTCTCCAAAGAAGAATTCTTGCACAAAGTCGAAAGCGGTATGATTCCCGAGCACTATCATCGAGCTGATACCGACACTTACTACGGTCTTTACAAGCCCGATCTCGAGGCGCGCATCAAGGAAGGTAAGGTGGTTATCTTCCAGATCCAGATCGTCGGTGCAAAATTTCTTAAAGAGAACTATGATGCGACAACATTTTTCATAATGCCGCCCTCCGAGGAGGCGTTCGAGAAGCGAATCCGTGAACGAGCCCCAATGAGCGATATTGAGTGGGAAGAACGGAAAGCTTTCACAAAGCGTGAAATAGAAGAAGAGGCTCCTTTTTATGATTATCGCATCGATAATCATGATGGGAAATTAAACGAAGCAGTTCAAACGGTCGTGGAAATTCTTAAGAAAGAAGGGTATACTCTCGACACATGAATCCAATCTCAGTCTTATTTTTCGGCTCTCAAGGGGCAGGCAAGGGCACTCAGGTAAAGATGCTTATGGATTACCTCGCTTCCCAATCTGAGCGAGGGATTATCCGTATCGACATGGGTCAGGAGCTCCGCAACTTACGTGACACAGGAACGCATGCGGGAAAACTCACCGGGGAGATTATTGATGCGGGACTTCGCATTTACGATTTCATGGCCATCTATTTACAGAGCAAGAAACTCGTCGAAGGATTTACGGGAGAAGAGCACCTTATCGCCGATGGACTTGCGCGTGGGGAAGATCAGACACGTGCTTTTGATGACATGATGAAATTCTTCGGCCGTGACTTTATCGTCATAAATTTGGTCATAAACGATGCAACGGCGGTACAGCGTCTCATGGCACGCGGCAGAAATGACGATACCGAGGAGGCAATTTTGAAGCGTCTCGCGTGGACAAAGAGTGATGTCATGCCGCAGCTCGAACTTCTTAAATCACGGGGACGATCTGTAATCGAAATTGACGGCGAAGTCGATGTTGATACCATTCATCACAACATCCGCTCACAACTCAAGCTCAGCTAGCGTGTGCAAGCGTGGCATGCACATGTACAACTTTCAGATTAACTTTGTCAAAACATGATCGCAACATCGAAAGAAGAAATTGAGATTCTGCGCGAAGGTGGTAAAAGACTCGCGACCTATTTAAACGAGCTTGCACAGATGGCACGGCCCGGAGTAACGGCACGCGAGCTTGAGGCACGTGCGCTCGAGCTTATCGCCTCAAAAGGGGACGAACCAGCGTTCAAAGGTCACAAAGACAGTGCCCACGATACACCGTATCCATCCGCCCTGTGTCTTTCAATTAATGATGTCATTGTGCATTCACCCGCGAGCGATAACGGTGCTGTTATTCATGAGGGTGATGTGGTGAAGCTGGATTTCGGAATCAAACACAGAGGTCTATACACGGATCATGCCCACACTATCATTGCGGGAACTCAAAAGGATCCAGAAGATGTCAAAATGGTACGACTCGCGTACGAAGCGCTTGAGGCAGGAATTGCACAAGCAAAAGTGGGAAACACCGTAGGCGATATTGGTTACGCCGTGGAAGTATACGCACGTAAAAATAAACTCGGCTATCCGAAGAATCTCTCTGGTCATGGTGTTGGAAAGGCGGTTCACGAAGAGCCCCACGTTCCCAATTTTGGCGCTCCCGGAACAGGGGAGAAGCTCGTGGAAGGGCTCGTGATCGCAATTGAGCCTATGTTTACCCGTGGGAGCGGTAATTTGTATGTGGATAAAGATGGGTATTCGTACCGCACGAAAGACAAATCACGCACCGCACACGTCGAGCATACAGTCCTCATCACGAAAGATGGTCCTGAGATTTTGACGAAGGTGTAATAGTTATTGCGTATGGTGATGCACTGGGTATTGTTTGTTGTCACCGTGATTCTCGCGTACACGGGAATTTCCTGGTTTGCCCAATTGAGCGGTGGAAGTAGTCAAACGGCCGTAAGTGCATTTGTATCAGCATTACACCCAATGCCACTCGTTATTGTTACGGTTGCAAATATGTTTTTTGGACTCGGTCTTTACTATGGTTTCGGTCTTACGCGCTATGCAATTCCAATCGCAATATCTTTAGGAGTGATTACTTCGTTTCTCTATTCGGTCGCAATCCTCGGTGCGACGGTTACGGGTACAAAAATTATTGGCGTACTTGTAATTATTATTGGTGTCATCATTCTATCCGTGTAAAGTTGTGCACGATCGATACGGTATACTACGTGCATGCCCCCACGATCAGGGATAGGGGAGCGCTTGCGCGCGCCTGCAACTCAATTTAAATCTCCACAAGAGGAGCTCGCGTTCTTGCGCGCGCGTGTACTCGAAAAAGAAAAAGAGCTCGATGTCGCGGGAAGTGAATTTGAACGCGATCGTATCGCAAAGCGTGAAGTCGTTGAATATGCCGCGGAGCCTGCGGCAACGGTTTTGCACGAAGCGGTTATCATGCCTGCGCACGAAACAGTGCGCCATGCACTAAGGCTTGAGCCAGAGAAGCATGATGTACAGATGGATGAACTTCTCAAGCTCATCGCCGATCGCGGAATCCGTAACGCGCTTTCTGTTGTTGCTCGAATGAAAAATCCGCACCTTGAAGATGATATGCATCGTATGCTCGTGCGCTATATTGCCGAAGGTCTTCCTGAGAAGGGCATGGCGCCACCTGAGCGCGTTGCTCGCGCGCTCCACCTTGTTCTCTTTGAAATCCACCCGCAATCTCATGGGGATAGCGACGCTGAAAAGCAGGGACAACAGAAGCTCGAACAAGTACTGGCTTCTTCCGAGCAGCTCTATGCAGGGTTTCTGACCCTTATTAGCCCCCACGAAGGCTTTTCTCTCGAGATTGCCGTTGGTGAGGGTACGGAAGAGGCAACGCTCTACATAGCCGTTCCACGCGAAAAACAGCAACTTGCGGAGCGACTCATATCCTCGGTATTTCCCAATGCACGTATTAATGAGTGTCGCGGCGACTACAACATTTTCAATTACGAAGGAGCACACGCAGCGGCGTATGCCTCTTTAGCCGAGCACCCTGCGTATCCCTTAAAGACATACGAAACCTTCGAGCATGATCCGATGAATCTCATCCTCGCGTCGTTTGCGAAAATTGCAAAACATGGTGAAGGGGCAGCGCTCCAAATTGTCGTCTCAAGTGAAGGGGAGAGGTACAATCAGCACTATAAAAAAATCATTCGCGCGCTCGAGAAAGGAAAGTCAATCGATAAGGCGCTGCATACACCCGAAACAGTGCTTGGGGATGTGGTGCACGATATTGCACAGTCCTTTTTCAAATCCGAAAAGCAGAAAGAAGAAGAAAAAAATAAGATGATGAAGCAGGGTGATCAGGTGGCTACCGAGGAAATTGGTCGAAAGATCAAGAGTCGTATCGCGCCTGCACTTATTCGCGTCGTTGCATCTGGGCCAAGCCAAGAGCGCGCGAATGTACTTCTTGATAATCTCATCACCCCGTTTGCACAGTTCGATGATTCAAAGGGAAATCGATTACACTTTACGAAAGTTTCAAGCTGGTCCATTACGAATTTCCTACGCGATTTCACGTTCCGCACCTTTGATGCCTCTTTTGCGATGCCGCTTTCCCTCTCTGAAATCGCAACGATGATGCACTTTACGGCAGAGCGCGTCTCTACCTCGCGTGAACTGAAAAAATCGCGCGGCAAACAAGCTCCCGCTCCTGTCGATACTCCGGATGATGGTATTGAAATAGGTATCAATCGTTATGGTGCTGAAGAAACCCCGGTTCGCTTTGGAGCTGCAGATCGTATGCGTCATTGCTATGTGATTGGTCAAACAGGTACGGGTAAAACGGGTATCCTCAAGAACATGATCATTCAAGACATGATAAATGGGGAAGGTGTTGCATACATTGACCCCCATGGCACCGACATTGAAGACATCCTCGCTGCAGTACCACCCGAGCGCTATGACGACGTTATCTACTTTGATCCTGCGTATACGGCGCGTCCCATGGGACTGAATATGCTCGAATACGATAGAAATCGCCCTGAAATGAAGACGTTTGTCGTTGATGAGGTGTACGGCATTTTTCGCAAACTCTACTCAGATATTCCTGATGCGTTCGGACCTATGTTTGAGCAGTACTACCGCAATGCTGCGCAGCTCGTCGTTGAAGATCCTGAGTCAGGTTCAACTTTACTCGAAATTCCGCGGGTCATGGCGGATACGGAATTTCGAAATTTGAAACTTTCGCGCTGCAAAAATCCGGTGATTGTAAACTTCTGGCGCAAAATTGCGGAAGCTGCAGGTGGGGAAGCTTCGCTTGAGAACATCGTGCCCTATATTTCCTCAAAAATTGACGTGTTTTCTGCAAACGACATCATGCGCCCGATAGTCGCGCAGCAAGAATCCGCCTTCAACTTCCGTGAAATTATGGATGGAAAGAAGATTTTTCTTGCGAATCTATCAAAAGGGCGCCTCGGGGATCGCAATGCATCACTCTTAGGTCTTGTTCTCGTCTCAAAGTTCCTTCAGGCCGCCTTTTCTCGCGTTGATACACGTGAAGCTCTCCCGACCTTTTATCTCTATATCGACGAATTCCAAAACTTTGCGACACCGTCAATTTCGACCATCCTCTCTGAAGCGCGTAAGTACAAACTTTCGCTTACCATTGCACATCAATTCATCGCTCAGCTCGACGAAGATATCCGCGATGCGGTTATCGGTAACGTGGGCACGAAAGTCGCGTTTCGTGTCGGTACGAGCGATGCTGAATTTCTTGAAAAACAGTTCCAGCCTGTCTTTAGCCGGCACGATTTGGAAAATCAGGAGAACCGTACCGCCGCCGTTGCGATGCTCGTCAACGGTTCACCCGTTCGACCGTTTACACTGCGCACTGGTGATTTGCCGAACTTTGACTTTACGCACGTTGACGCATTAAAGGAACTTTCGTACAGTACTTACGGTCGTGATCGGGAAGAGGTGGAAGAGGAGGTGCGCGTACGGTACGCGCCGCCACCGCGTCCAAAGTTTGACCCCTTGATGCCCACTTATTAAACGGAGTACGAAACTCGAAATCGGAAACTAAGCGGCGAAAGCCATGTAAGCTTTGTTTCGAATTTCGGATTTAGTACTTCATATTTTATTTCACTATGGTAACAGCACACCCAAAGCACGAACGAACCTTCGTCATTATTAAGCCGGATGGTATTCAGCGAGGTCTGATTGGAGAGATCATGCGGCGCTATGAGCGCACAGGTCTCAAACTCGTTGGTATTAAATTTGGCGTCGCTGATGAGAAGAAATTCTGGGAGCACTATAACAAAGACGATGCGTGGTTTCTCAAGAAGGGAACAAAGATTGTGGCCGATAAGCAGGCCGCAGGACTTCCGGTTGAAAAAGAGGCAATTGAGTATGGAAAGGACATAATTTCCCAGCTGGTAAAATTTATGACCTCAGGCCCCGTCATGATGATGGTCTGGGAAGGTAATCAAGCAGCTGCAGTCATTCGTAAGATTACGGGCGACACGGAGCCAGCTACCTCCGATGTGGGCACGATTCGCGGCGATCTCACCGTTGATTCGTATGGAATTTCAGCGGTTGATGATCGCGCGGTGCGTAATCTCATTCACTGCTCAGAAGATGCAGCTGAAGGCGTCCGAGAAGTCGCACTGTGGTTCCAGCCACAAGAGCTCACCGACTACAAGCTCTTTGCGGAGCAAATTCTCTACGACGTCAATCTCGACGGTATTTTAGAATAGACTCGCGAGAGACGCATTGCAAAGAAGAGTCCCGAGTTGGGACTCTTCTTTTGTTTTTGGTATACTGGTTTTAGCGGCTGGTACTTTAACCTGCTTGGTTCACAAAAGGGAGTCTCATATTGCTCAGTTCCAATGAAAGCTGCTCATAGCCTCGTTATCTAAGGAGATTATGCGCAGCTCTCAGCGAAATTGACGCTGCGGACACCCACCTGGTCTCCAATGCCCAGGCTTCCAGTACTAGTCGCACCAAAAAACTCCGCTTCGCGGAGCTTTTTTGGAAAAAATGAATTTCATGATGCACAAACCCGCGCTTTTTATTGTCCAAACGGCAATTATAGCTATCGTTGCACTCGTACATATTTCAGCGCTGCAGTGGTATTTGTATTGGTACTATCCTTGGCTCGATGTTCTGACTCATTTTTTGGGAGGTCTCTGGGTTGCGCTTGCAGCAGTATGGCTTCTCTCCTACGCAGGGAAGCGCTCATCTCTTTTGAAAATTATTTGCATCGTTATGCTTATCGGCGTGGGGTGGGAAGTATTTGAAGTGGCGGCAGGAATTCCGCGCGAAGCGAATTTTATGTTTGATTCTTCGCTCGATCTCACTATGGATTATATCGGCGGCATCTGTGGATTTATCCTCAGTAGGTATTTGCTTCGTGATAGAATGAGTGCCGAATGAAGTCAATGAAAATAATACATCCGAATCACGTTGCGCCGCCTAAGAATTTTTGCCGCCTTCCAAATGGATATGGTGTCATCAAAATCGGTGTCTCGGGTTCTGCAGACACGCAATTTTCGGGGCTCGATGCGTTTGAAAAAGCAAAAGAGATAGGGCGAGAAATCGCAACGCAGGGTGCGATAATCGTAACGGGAGCAACGACAGGATTTCCGATGTACGCGGCCATGGGCGCAAAAGACATCTGCGGATTTTCTGTGGGTTTCTCTCCTGCCGCAACGGAAAGGGAGCATCTAGAAGTATATAAATTACCGGTTGACTACATGGATGTCGTCGTCTATACCGGATTCGGGTATTCAGGAAGAGATATTATTTTTGTCCGCTCAACGGACGCTATGATCATTGGTCCTGGCCGAGTTGGCACTCTAAATGAATTTTCAGTCGCATTTGAAGATCAGCGACCTATAGGCGTACTTGAGGGTAGTTGGAAGACCGATGAAATTTTGCATCAGGTCATTGCGGCTTCGCATCGCGCATCTGATTTCATCACCTTTGATTCAGATCCAAAAGCGCTTGTTGAACGTTTGATTGAAATGGTGGGAAAGATGAAGGAGCGCAATCTTGCCTTCAATAACCACGACGGCTGGTCCGCAACGGGAAAGGGTGCCGAAATGATACTGTAAATTGAGATTGATTTAAACAAGAAAAGACCGCGTATGCGGTCTTTTTTTCCAAGCGAGGAGGCTTAGGCGAGTGTCTTGAGGACGCTTGCGAAGGTTTCAGGGTAGTCTTTCGCGAGGGTTGAGAGTGATTTGCGATCAAGTGCAACGTTGCTCTTTTTGAGTGCGCCCATCAATTTAGAGTATGAGAAGCCAAGAGGGCGGGCTGCAGCATTGATGCGAAGGACAAAGAGGTTGCGGAATTCGCGCTTTTTGGTGCGGCGGTGACGAAAAGCGTGGACGCCTGCGTGGCGGATAGCCTCCTTTGCGACGCGCTCCTTCGTCGAGCGATCGAAGCGATAGCCCTTGGTTTGCGCAAGGATGTACTTGCGGCGCTTATTCTTCATCGTTCCTCGTTTGACGCGTGCCATATATAAGTAAAATTATTATCTGTTTGGGAAAAAGCGACTCTTTGCGGTCGCGTCCATAGTTGCATGGAAGCCGGTTGAGCGGGCGCGGCGCTGGCGTTCACCACCTGAGCGCTTGGCGTTGAAGTGGTTGTGTCCGGGGACGCGGGCAACAATCTTGCCGCGACGGGTTACTCGAAGGCGTTTTGAAAATGACTTGTTTGTTTTCATGGTTTTTCTTATTCCTCCGGCGTTTCCTGTGAAGGCTTCTGTGCCGGATTTGGCTTAGAAACAGGCTTCTTTGAGGCGTCCCGCTCGAGGGCGACCGAGAGGCCTTTTGGGCTCTTCTTGATCTCGTCTGCGATTTTATACGATTCTGGGATAATAGCAAGAAAACGCTCAAGTCGCTCCTTGAGGAAGGCAAAATCCATATATTTATAGCGCCCCCACAGGAAGAGGTCGACTTTGACGCGGTGACCCTCCTTCAGCCATGCAGCCGCCTTTCCGGCCTTAATACCCATGTCGTGATCGGAGGTTCCAATCTTCACTTGGACCTCTTTGGTCTCCGAAACGCGGACTTTAGACTTCACCTCCTTGTCTTTCTTGTTCTGTTCGTACTTAAATTTGCCGTAGTCAGTGATTTTGCACACTGGTGGCTGAGCATTCGGGGAAACCTCGATGAGATCGAGTCCTGCTTCCTTTGCCTTTGCGAGTGCGTCCTCAATAGTGATAACGCCGTAGTTTTCCGCATTCGGGCCAATGACGCGCACCTCGGGTACGCGAATGCCCTCGTTCATACGAACGCGAATTTTCTCTGCTTGAGTCGTGTATTTGGTGAATCCCATGTAGAAATGGCGCACGAAGGTGCGATGGCAAGATTCTAGCACGAAATGCGCCGCGAGGGAATGAGGATTCAAGCCACGGTGCGAGTCCTGATTCTTCTCAATTACTCGTACACTTCTGTCTTGTAGATACTGCGCGACGAGAAGGGTTGTAAGTACTCGAGCATTTTGAGGAGAGCTGTCTTTAATTGTGCCAGAATTTGAATCACGCGGGAGTTTGAGGATGGTGCAGGTGGGGCAGATTGATTAAGGTCCCTTGAAACAAACGTTTGTTGCACCAGAGTGCTTCCGACCGTTGTCGTGCTCGTGAGCTGCGTCACCTCTGTAGTTGGCGTTACGCCTTGAATACTACGCGTGTCGGTGCCATTGATGACGAGGGGGACCGTTGTTGCCGATTGGGTTGGTGAAGAGGAAGTAGCCCTCACGCCGAAAGTGAGCTCTTCCAATCTATCCGCAACAGACGTTATAGGAGTTCCTGGATTTTGAGAAGTGCCTGGAGAAACGGTTCCAAGTGAAGTTGATTCAGCAACGAGAGTTGGAGTGGGAAGCGAAGGGGTAAATGCGCTCGTGGGTGATTGCGCGCTTGAGAGTTGTTGTTGGGGAAAAGCAGGTTGTGCCGCAAGGGGTTGTGGCTGTTGCAGTCCGAGTGCTTGGCGGATGGTTTCGGCGAGTTGGGATGTGGGGGGTGATGCAGATGGGGTGGCAGGTTTAATTGAATTTGGATTAAAATTTGATCCATCACAAGCTTTTGATACCCCTAGTTTCGCGCATTTAGCTGCTTCTCCGCCGTTAGTTCCAGCCAATATCATGTGTGGACGATCAGCGCCTTCGTGTGGAAAGCAAACTCCGAACTGAGGATTGTTCTTTGCAAAACTCCACATGGTTGGATACAAGCCGCTATTGGCTGGGTTTACATCAATAGCAATGCCTATTGTGTGGTTCGACCCTTCGACGCCTCCTGCACATTTGTTTGCACCTGATGGACCGTCACGGTACGCAGAAGTGATGTACACCGCACCGTGTCGAGCGGTGTATTCTTTAAAGAATCGAGCAGCACATATGGCGAAGGAATCGTTAAGTCGTTGAATATTGCTTTCTGTCGGTGGAGCACAGCTCGAAAGCGGGCGCTTCGGAAGACTATTAAGGTATTGTTTTGCTTCTCCTACGCTCATTCCGACATGAGGGTTAGTGGGATTCCAACAATTTGAAGTAGTAGGAATCCCAGCAGCTGTTGCTTGGGCGCGCGTAGCCGAAGTAATGGGAACTTCTTGATATCCGACGCAAGTTTGTGCTTCAACAAAATTCATTCCTGAATAGGATAGTGTTGCGCTAAATAAAAAAAGGAGGACAAGGGGATAACGCAGAATCATTCCTGAAAGTATACCGTATGCGCCGCGCTTCTTGCCCGGTTCATGTGTAGAAGGTAGGATTGGTTTCTATGGCGGGAAGCATGCTCACACCTCTTTCAAGACCACCGATTCGCCTCCCACTCTCACTCTTTGAAATGGTGCCAATCGGCGAGCTTGTCTCAAGAGATGGAGAAGCATTCATAATGCACATCGGGGCTGATGAGCGCGTTGTTGAACAATTGAAAAAAAAATCGGCAGACCACAATGATACAGAGATTCAAAAAAATACCTCAGATTTGAAACGTTTTTCAGAAGGATCTTATGAAGACTGGTTCTCCAAAAATCGCACACCGTTTACGTTAATTCATACCGAAACAGGAGATCTCGCCGCGTTTGTATGGTTTGGTCCAAAGCCCCTCGGGAGACCCTCATTGAAATATCTTTCAGAAGAAGAGCAAAAGAAGGAGCTCGAGCAAAAAGAGAATGTGTGGCACACAGTCGTATATCGCTCGTACGAACCATTTCGAGGAAAAGGGATTATGGGAGATTTTGTCCACTTTTGTATGCAGGTATACAAAGAGAATTTTCCCGATGCCAAGTTTTGGGTGGGCATGAGTGCGGATAATGAGGTAAGCGCTGGGCTTGCCTCACGCCTCGGCTTCATGCCGCGACCTGATTTGTTTAATGCTGAAAAAAATTGGGCTGCAATGACGCTCGAATAATCTATGTCACGCGTCAAACTAACTGAATATCGTGCAAAGAAAATCATTCTCGGTGACTCGTATGTTGGCGTATCGGTGGGGGAGGGCGATTCTGTACCTGAAGGGACCTGGGTTGCGAAAGTTGATCAAGGTGTAAAGAAGCGCATGAAGCAGGGGCTTGTTGCTTTGAATGTTGATAAAGCGGGTGCAGAGACAGCGATAGCGGGGTGGAAAGAGAAATCATTTTCACAGTTTATTCTCGAGCCCCTTTTTCCGCATGAAGCATCGGAAGAGCAGTATCTCTCGCTTGAGCGCATACGCGGCGGCATACGACTTCTCCATGCAAAAGACGGCGGTATCGAAATTGAATCACACCCCGATGCGGTGACGACCATCGTGATTACGGCAGGGGATGTGAGTGAGGCTGTGCAGGCGACAGGACTACCCGAATCGTTCCTGCGCAATCTCGTTTCAAGATTCGACGAACATTTTTTTGCATTCCTCGAAATCAACCCGCTCATCATTCGTGGCGAAGAGGCGATTTTACTCGATGCAGCAGTATTAGTGGATAGTGCAGGGGCGTTTTTCACGCGAGCATGGAGTGATGCCGATGTGGTCGTTGTGAAAGCGCAGCATGAGGCAGAGGCCCGCGTTGAGGTGCTCGCCGCTACGACTCCGGCACAACTCGCGCTCAAGGTTTTAAATCCGGATGGTGCGCTCTTCTTTCTTTTTTCAGGCGGCGGCGGTTCGATCGTCGTTGCCGATGAAGCACAGCTGCAAGGCGCGGGCGAATTAATTGGAAATTATGGGGAATACAGTGGCGGCCCAACGCGCGAAGAGGTACATCTCTATGCACGCGAAGTCATCGCGCTTATGCTGGCATCAAAAGCGCCGAAAAAAGCGCTCGTAATTGCGGGCGGCGTTGCTAATTTTACTGACATCAAAAAAACATTTGCAGGCATTATCGATGCGCTTTCAGAGTCGGGGGATGCACTTCGAGCGCAAGGTATCAAGGTGTTTGTGCGTCGCGGTGGGCCAAACGAAAAAGCAGGCCTCGAACTTATGCAGTCGTTCCTCACTCGCGAGAAGCTCTTTGGATCCATGTACGGCTCCGATACCATTATTACCAAAGCTATTGACGATGCTATTCATTTTATACACGCATGATTTCAATTAACGACATTCGAAAGAGCACGCAGTCCACTCTCGTTCTCGGGAATCATCCGGGTATTGTGCAGTCTATTCTTGATTTTGATTATGCGTGCGGCAAAAAAGAGCCCTCAATCGTTGCGTGCGTTACTTCGAATCGTAAGTCACTCAAATTTTTCTTTGGCACCAATGAGGTCTTACTCCCGTGTTTTGCGAAAGTAACCGACGTGCCTGCGCATCTAGCATCGAAAATAGGATGGATGTTGAATGTGCAATCCGGGCGCCGCGTCTTTGATTCGACTGTGGCCTTTTTTGATGCCTTTCCCAATGCCTACGGCGGACACCTCTTTGCCGAAAACGTACCTGAAAAACATGAGACCGATCTCATTGCTAGGTATGGTGGCTCAAAAATTATTGCGGGACCATCGGGGGTGGGAATTCTCGTAGGCGGCCATTTGAAGGTGGGTGCGATCGGTGGTATTGGTCTTGCACAACTCGAGCAGGGGAAACTTGCGACCGAGGGGTCAGTCGCGGTTGTTTCAACTTCGGGTGGTATGACGAACGAACTTATCACCGCAGTTTCGCTTTCGGGAAAGCGTATCTCGTTTTCTATATCGATTGGCGGCGATCGGTTTCCTATTTCCGGCCTTACCGATGTCCTTTCCCTCGCCGAGGGCGATAGCGCAACGACAGCGATTGTGTATTTCGGCGAGCTCGGCGGTGTCGACGAGTACGAAATAGTAGAGATGATCAAGGCAAAAAAACTCACGAAGCCCGTTCTTGCATATGTTGCCGGCATCATTGATGAAGCGTTCGATGAGCACATGCAGTTTGGTCATGCAA